>BNJS01000565.1_pt1 | contig 142912 bp, 185 predicted proteins | sample 8540461 | NCBI WGS metagenome assembly BNJS01 (sample SAMD00202454, study PRJDB9452) | human saliva metagenome | isolation source: human saliva | place: Japan
GGAAATTATTACATCTTAAGAAATTTAATTTTTAAATAATACTAATTATAAAAACAGTTTTAGAAAATTTGAAAAATAGTATTTTTGTAATTTTTAGGAGATAAATTGTAATTGATTATTAAAAAGTGATATTATTAAAACATAAGGGGTGAGGATTTTGTCTAGAGAAGAAAAATTAAGAACAATTATTAGCACGATAGATAATTCGGAATATAGTTCTACTAAGAAAAATGTTACTAATAAGTGTATGATGAGGACATTTAAAGAAGCTAATGACACTTGGTTAGCAGAAACTTATTCTAAGAAAAAGTATGCTGATTATAAACCATTTCAATTCGTTGATGGAGAGGGAGTAAGATGCTCAATATATCTAAGTGGTTGTCTATTCGCTTGTAAAGAATGTTTTAACGAAAGTATTCAAAACTTTAATTCAGGTCAATTATATACAAAAGAAATAGAAGATCAAATCATACAAGATTTAAGTAATTCGTATGTACAAGGATTAACAATTTTAGGAGGAGAGCCGTTTCTTAATACTCAAGTAGCTAAATCTTTAGCGAAAAGAGTAAGAGATGAATTCGGTTCAACAAAAGATATCTGGGTATATAGTGGTTACACATATGAGCAACTCTTAAATGGTAGCGAGGATAAAAAAGAATTATTAAATCTATGTGATGTATTGGTAGATGGTCCGTTTATGATTTTTTTCTTAAAGACCCTAAGCTTAAGATTTAGAGGAGTAGTAACCAAAGAATTATAGATTTAAAAATTCGAGTAAGGATAATGTAGTGTTATATTTAGAGTAGTAATATTTACAATGGAATTACTTTTTAATAGAATATTTTTTTCGTGATATAATAATTATGTTAACAATTAGGGATATATATATATATATCTTTAATTGTTTTTTTGTTAATTAATTTATAGAGAGGAGATTAAAAGTTGAAAAATATTATAGAGATTTTTCGAAAGGATATAAAAGAAGTATTTAGAAAAAAACTAATACGTGGATAATTATAGTAGGATTAATATTTTTACCATCGATGTATGCGTGGCCAAACATTTTGTCTTCATGGGATCCATATGGTCATACAAATAATATTAAAGTTGCTGTTACATCTGAAGATGATGGGGCTACTGTCGATGGCAAAGAGTTAAACTTAGGTAATAGTTTAGTTGAGGGATTAAAAAGTAATAAGAACCTAGATTGGCAGTTTGTATCTAATAAACAAGAAGCTGAGGACGGAGTAAGAATAGGTGATTATTATGCTAGTATAGTAGTTCCAAAAAACTTTAGTAAAGATATGACTTCTGTTAGTAGAACAGAACCTCAAAGGGCGACAATTGAGTATACGGTAAATGAGAAGATTAATGCTATTAGTCCTAAAATAACTAATAGTGGAGCTTCAGCAATTGCTAATAATATTAGTAAGAGTTTCGTTGAAACGGCAAATGGAGTAATTTTTGAAAAACTACATGAAGCCGGTATTAAATTCGAAGAAAATTTACCATCAATAGAAAAAGCTAAACAAGAAATTTTTAAATTGAATGAGAACTTTTCTACATATGAAGCGAGTTTAAATGAATTAATAGGAAAAGTAGAACATGGTTATAATATATTAAATACAGTTCAAAATACTTTACCTGAAATAGATAGAGCAGCGACTAACAGTATTATGCTAGCTGATAAAGCAGGTGTAACAATTAACAATATTCAAGGATTTAATGATAGAATGCTACCTATTATTAGTAATCATTTAAGAGTAGTTGAAGAAGTATCAAAAGAAGCAAATATTATAGCAAAAAGAAATTCAACAAAACCAGATAGAACAGAAGAAATTAAAGCTAGACAAAAAGCTTTTAGATAGTAGACTTCAAGCTAGTGGAGAAAGACTACAACTTGTAAAGAATATTTTTCGAATATTTTAATAATCTATCTAATGAAAGATTATTTAATAATCAACTAGCCAAAGTGACAAATCTAGAAAATGATATTAATAAAGTAAAAAGAGATTAATATTAATATTTATAATAAGATGGATCACTATGATGAAATTACAGATACTTTGAAAGAAGAGTTTGTAAATAAATCAGCTAGAATAAAACGAACTTTCAACAGATATGAATACTAAGTTAAATGATGAAGTTTCTCCATTAATCTCACAGGTTCTTAGTAGAGCAGATGTTAATATTGATAAAGTGAGTGGAATAATAGCTCAAGCTCAAGGAGAACTTCCAGCTGTAGAAAGAAAATTATCAGAAACTGAAGCGAAAATAAGTAATGCACATGGTAAATTATTAACATTACAAGCTCATATGCCATCAGCAAAAAGCAAAATTCAAAAACTAACAGATGAAATAAAAAAAGCTGATGGTGAAGTAGATAAAAATCAACTATTTAATTTATTAAAAGTCGATTATAAGCAACAAGCTGAATTTTTCGCAAATCCAGTAAAACTTCAAGAGAATAAACTTTATCATATAGAAAACTACGGATCAGCGATGACTCCATTTTATACAGTTTTATCTATTTGGGTTGGATCATTATTAATGTCTTCGTTATTAACTACTAAGGTAGAAGATGAAGAAAATAAATATAAACCATATCAAAAATACTTTGGAAGAGGGTTATTGTTTGTAATAATTTCTTTATTCCAGACATTAATTATAACTTTAGGTGATATGTATGTTCTAGGTACTCAGGCGACATCACCTTTTAGATTTGTTGTATTTGCATTATTAATATCTTTACTATTTTCATCAATTATTTATACAATAGTATGTATTTTAGGAAATGTAGGGAAAGCAGTTTGTATTATATTATTAGTACTGCAATTAGGAAGTTCAGGAGGAACATTCCCGATTCAGATGACTTCAAAATTCTTCCAAACATTATATCCAAAAGTACCATTCACTTATTCAATAGGATTACTACGTGAAGCGGTAGGTGGTGTATATGCTCCAGCTGTGCATCGTGATATAAAAATATTATTTATATATCTAATTATCGTTCTTGTAGGTGGAGCGATTCTAGTTAGTCTAAAAGCCCGTTCAGCAAAATTAAGTAGAGAAAGAGAACGTTCTAAGTTATTCTTATAGAATATAATTTTCAGTAGAGATTAAGTAGTTACAATATAATGTAGTTTTTGTAATATTACTTTAATCTCTACTTTTTTTATGCATTTTCACTCATAATTTAGTTATTTTATGAGGTGTAGAAAGGAAATAAAAAGTTAAATAGTGTTGAGCTTTTTCTTTTTAAGTATATGGGAGTTTTTGATGGTTGCTTAGAGGTAGATTATGGATACTAGCTAATGCCATTTGCAGTTGGAGTGAATTACAAACCAAAATTACCTGGATATTTATAAAATTTAATGAAGAAGCTCTAGTTAAAGTAAGATTAAAATTAATAGAGATAAGCGAATACTAGCTAAAAAAATTAGGAGATAAAGAACTACAAGCTAAATTAAAGTTAAGAGAGAGGATTTTAAAAATCGAGGAGAAAGAACCTAATAGAAAAATCCTATTGTAAAAAGTGAAACCACCCTAAGAAATCGATTGAAGATAGAAATAAATGGATGTATAATAGAGGTGTGAAAGAGATGATGCAATTCACGGGGCGTGGAATGATAAAAAAATTATCTTTATCGAGAAAAACGAGATGAACATGATAAAAAAATTCTATTTTTTTATAAATGAGCGTATTTTTAGAAAAATGGATTACGAAGATTTGATTCAAGTTAAGATATGTCGGAATCATGGAGAAAGTTGAGAGAGGGAAAAATATTTTAAACACAATATAGTGATGTTGCATCACGAGTTAACAGAATTGATTATGATGAAGCAAGGAATGAGTTATCTTGAAACACACGATCAAACGGATAAAAATATATAATTATCTTGAGGAATTAGAAAAATGGTAAAGAAAGAGAGTGATTTAGATGTATTTGAAGTTGAGAAAAATAGAAAAACACTGTTAATATTAGATATTATTATTATCCTAATGATACAAAAATCCCTGGTATAGTTGAATTAAAAAGAAAACGGTGATGTCTCTATAATTAAACTTTCTAAATATGATATTGAAAATGATAATTTATATTTAGCTAATAAAGCAAAAAGCAGCATTAAGAAAGATGTGGGAATCAAATAACTTTCCAGAAGAACATTTTCTGGCTTGGGGATAGATATAATAAATAATAGGTTGATTATAAAATGCTCAGTAGATTTTTTCTTAGTGTAGTTGTAGAACTAAATTATTTTAATGATTATTCGATAAAATTAAAAATAAAAGCTAAAAAAAGGTCAAAAATGCATATATGATAGGAAAAATTGAAAAAAATGATACAATATTGCTCGAAAAAAATAGTAATTTTATTATAACTAAAGCTGCGATAGTTGATGAAAAAAATAGAATTTACGATAAATATTGTGAAGGAGAATGATCATGAAAATTAGTGAGATTATAATGAAAGACATTGAAAAAAACAAGAGGAATTAAATTTGAAAAAGAGATTGATATAGAAAATCTTTCTGATAAGGAATTACGAGCAACACGATTTGTAGATGGCTGGACTGAAGATGAAATAGAAAGAATAGAGATAGAATGGAATAAAAGAGGATTATAATAAAAACACTCGATATTTAGTTAGGTATTTTTTTATTGCTGAAGTATATGGAGGAATACTGAGAGAAATTACAATGATTTTAGAAAAGGTATTAGAAGATAAAATAAAGGAGGTTTTTAAAATGCTGTTAAAAACCTAAAAGGATATAAGTATTGGGTAATCGGTGGAGATGAATTAAAATAAAAAGAAAATGCTCCAGAATGGGCAAAAGAAGAATTTGAAAAATATTTAAAACTGATGGATCACTCTTCAGGAGAAACAGAAGAAACAGAGGTAAATATGTATTATTAAACACTTAGTAAATTACTAGGTGTTTTTATTATGCAAAAATTCGTCCTGGATATGACGTTAAACTGTCTTTTTATTATGCCTTGCACGGAGTTATAGTGCTAATAAATTAAGTAGGAAAGAGAACGTTCTAAGTTATTCTTGTAATAATTATATTTTTAGTAGAGATTAGGTACTTTATTTTTGATAAATTACTTAATTTCTACTTTTTCTCATAGGAAATGAAAAATAATATTTTTGTGATATAATTAAAGGATAAAACCTTAAAATATAGAGGATAAATTATGGTTAAAAACATTAGATAGAACAAAAGATATCTTTTTAGATACAATGCTTTTGGGAAATGAAATTTTAATAAAAATAAAAACAACGAATAAAACGAAAATTACTGTTGTCCTAGCAGCATATAGAAGTGTGAAAAGATTACAGGAAATAATTAATAATTTATTTAATCAAAGCTTCCAAGATTTTCGAAGTAATAGTAGTCGATGATTTTTCTAGTTCAGAAATAGAAGAAGTGGTTGCTACAGTCGACAGTAGTAAAATAAATTATATAAAAACAACTAGGATCTAATTCGTCAGCGAAAAATTGTGCATTAGATTTTGCTAAAGGAGAATATGTTGTTTTTGTAGAAGAAAATTCAAAATTAAAACAAAATTACTTAGAGATTTTTATATAATGAGATTTCTAAAAAAATAATCTTGATATTGTAATGTTAACTAGAGATGGATATCCTAGTATATTAGATGAAAAGATTTCATCGGGTCAAGAGTATTTAGTAGAAGAAATTAAAAGATTGAAAAAGTGATTTAAACTATAATATCACTGCTTGTATGTTTAAAAAGAAAATTTTTTTAGATATCTATAATTTAAGATTTCAAGAAGACATGCTTGCTTTTAGAGAACTTATATTTCAAGTTGAAAAACTTTTGATATAGCAGGAAAGGTTAGTCAAATTGGAAAAGTTGAATATAAAGATTTATTAGAAAAAATCAGTGAGAAACAATGCAATGATAGATGCTTCTACTAGAAGAATAATGATTGCAGTAAATAAAATAGAAGAGTTTAAACAAAACAAAAAAATATGAAGAAAGTTTAAATCTTCTATGCGGATACTTACTTTTTGATGTGTTAAGAATGCATGAAAATATGTCCGAGGAAATAGAAATTTTAGAATTGATAAAAATCAAGAAAAATTATTTTTGAAAGTGATACATTTGTTAACAAAAACAATGATAGCAATGTCTCCGATAATGTTTGCTAATCATCTTAATAGAAAGGATAGGAGATAAATATGAGGCGAATACTTCATAATGTATTTTCATATGCGTTTATAGCGCTTTTCACAGTTGCTTTAACTTGGGCTTATGTAGCACCGTTTGTATATGAACGAATATTGAATCCACTTGCGCTACTCTTAGGAGTTCCTGTTGTATTCATATTATTTATTTATGCAGTAAAAATTCTAGCAACTGATGAAGTAGGATTAAAAAAATATAATAGAATTATAATATTAGTATACTTAGTATTTCAGACAATAATATTATCGATGGACACCTTAAACTTTTTCAGATGGTGCAGAGATAGAAAAATGAAGCACACTATATGCTAAACTATGGGAAATTTTCAGGTGAGAGATACTTTTTAGTTTATCCTAATAATATTACACCTACTATTATCCTTTATTGGATATATCGTATAGCAGTATTTCTACATATTTGAAGTTTGATGTTGCATATATTCTGTTTCTTAGTAACAACAGCTACTATATTCTTGACATATAAAACTGCTGGAAAAATTACTAACAAAAACAAAAACAAACAATAATTCTTGGTCTAATGATTTTATACATACCATTTCAAATGTACAGTCTATTCTACTATTCTGATACTTTGATGGTAATCATGGTAGCTTTAATAATATATGTACTTATCCCATCGGATGGGAGTTTTATCTTTAGAACCAAGCATATTGTAGCTGTTGCGATATTAGTAGCTTTTGCTTGGAATCTTAGATCAAATATCATTATTATTTTACCGGCATTAATTGTGTACTTACTATTTTTTAAATGGTACAAAAATTTGGTATTATTACTAGTAACCTTCGGAATTGCATTTATCTTCTTTGGCAAAGGATTCGATATGCTTTGGGCACACTATGGATTCTGGAAAGATGATGGTTATAGATTCCCTATGTTACACTGGGTAATGATGGGAATGAGTATTCAAGGGGGGAGTTATAATTGGCAAGATTTCCAATTTACTTACCTTAGTCAGAATAAGATGACTGATGACCTCGGCTTATTCTTTAATAGGGTGACTCATAGACCATTTTCCTTAATTTACTTATGGTAGTATTAAAAATAAGAGGTAATTGGAGTGATGGTACGATAAATTATACGAATGGTACTCGTGCATTAAGGGATGGAGATGGATTCTTATGGCAACTGTTCTATGGAAGTGACAATAGTTTCTTTACCTATATTTCTCAAATGATGTATGTAGTAATTTTATTCGGGATGGTTTATTACATTTATAAACGTAGAAAAAGAGTATATAACATCTTGTTTCTATTCCAAATTATTATTTTTGGAGTATTCATGTTCCATTTGATTTGGGAAGCAAAACCAAGATATGTTTATGCATGGATGCCAATAATCTTTATTTTAGGAGCGAAAGGTTTAATTTTATTTGCTGAAAGATATGAGACTATAATATTTGATAAGTACAAGAAAAAGTTATACATAGCTTTTGGAATAGTTTTTCTCTTCAAGTAGGTAGTGATAGTTTCTTAAGACCGTCATATTCAATGAATTTAGATTATGATTCACGTGTAATTAATGGTATTAGTATATATGCAACAGATAATTATCTGCGTGATGGAATAGTTAGAGTTAATAAAGATACTGAAGTAGAACAAACGTTTAAAGCGAATCGAAGTTTTTAATTATGTTCGTGGTTATATTTCATCATACGATGAGAAGAATAATTCGAAATATAAAGTAGAAATTATAGACAAGAAAGATAATAAAGTCTTAAGAGAACATGAATTTGTATATCGTGAATTGTATTGGGAAATTCCTTTACAAACATATACATTACGTTGGTACTTCGATGATCTTCCTGCAGGAGATTATAGTGTGAAATTCTCACAAATAGAAAGTGATAATAATGGTAGCATAGTAATTTCAAGTGTTCCGAATGAAATGATAGACATGTACTGAAGCGGGGAAATTATATATTAATGGAGCAGATCAAAATAAAAAGATCTCATCATTACAAATAGGGCGTAGATACCAAAAAAACTTTGGTGGTATTAGGGATATAGAATTTAAAATAAGTATAATAAGGTTAACTAAAAAGATTTTTAAAAAGTTTATATGATAACTCATATAATCTAGTGGTTTGTTGATATCTAAATTCGCTGTATAATAGCTTTTTAGATATCTAATAAACTTTGCGGGTGTGACTCTACAAGATCTTGTTTCTTAAGAAATCATGATTTTTGAGTCACTCCCTTTTTATATAATGAAAGGTGCTGACTTAAAAATCTAAATTTTTAACAAAGTGTATGCAGTAGTTAGTTTTTATATTCAATAGTGTGCATTATTAGTTATAATTTTATTTATTTATAAAAAAATAAATTTATGATGCAAATATAATAATATTGCGACTTTTGAACAAAGAAAATATTTATTGTAAATTCTTGACAAATGAATATTAAAAACTCTAAAATAGAACTTGAAGGGAATAGGCTATTTAACTGTAAAAAGAATATATACTAGTTAATAAAAGGATTATATATTTTTGTTGTTAGTATTTTTATTGATTTTAAGTTTTTTAGTAGAAGTTTAATAGGAAAACAATTATGAAGGCAATGACTTTTTAAGGTTAGATATTTTTTTAAATAAGGATACTTAACGGGTTTTATCATAGTTTAGAAATAATAAGATTTATAATGTGAAATATTTTTATGAAATTTATAAGTTTATTTTTAGAAAAATTTCACTTTAATGTTTAGTAAAAATTTTTCATATATACATTTAAAAATTTTTTTGTATCTTTTTAGGTAGTTGTAAAAATAATGAGATTATAGATTAGATTTTGTATGCTTATCTTTCAATTTTTGTGTAACATTTAATATATATAGTAAGGAGTTCCAATGGAAAATAGAGATAAAAATAAGGTGTTGAAATATTCAATAAAAAAATTCAGTGTAGGAACATTTTCAGTATTAGTAGGAGCTTTTATATTTTTAGCAACACCAGCTTTAGCAAGCGAAACCAACTCTGAAAAATATACATAAAAGAAAATAGCACTATTATAGAAAAGGAAAAACCTAAAGAAACTTATAAAAATGAAGTAAATATAGCAAATGAAACAAGTAATGTGGAAAAAATGTTTCAAATAATGCTAAAGAAAAATTATTTAGTAGAAAAAGAAAAAGTAACCTAATAGAAGAAAAACCTGAAGATACAACTGTTTTTAGAAAGTGGAGAAAAAGTTTACTCAACAGAAAAACGGTGACTCAATAGCGGAAAAAGAGTTCTGTAGAAAAAAACTGTTGCTGGAAAAACCAAAAATCTCGTGGGAAAAAGATCTATAAATTCAGAAGGAGAATCTGCAAAACGATTTGCAACTGATGATGATTTTTGAGAAAATTTCAAAAGGTTTGATAACAACAGAAGATGGTAGAATTGATAATTTACTTTTTGGAAAAAAACACCATTAAAAGCAAATGAAGATAAGGATGGAGATACTGCAAAAAGAATGGTAGTGAGATTTATATTTATGAAAAAGATGGAAAAAAACTTATTATGGTTACTATGGGCATCCGTTTTTTAAAAGATACGGATGGTGATGGAATTTTAGATCATGATCAAAGTGATTTAAGTAAATTAGAGATGATGATAATTTCAAGTGGTATGTAACGGATCGTGATATGGCTATGTTTATGAAATTGGTATATCGTGACGATGAGTATATTAAAAAAGTTTTAAATAAAGATTATAAGTGGACCAATAATGATAATGCTGTAGCAGATGATCCAAAAGCCAGAAATGTGTATGAACTTATACATAATGAGCTTTCTCCATATTGGGAAATCGATAAGACTTATCATAATGCAAGTGGACTCGATGCAGTATTATTTAAGACAAAAAGTGTATTGCCAATTTTACCAGACGGTTTAGTTCATGTTCTTGCAATAAGAGGAACAAAAGGTGGTGCGGATGTTACTAATGATGGGGTTATTGCAGCAGGGCAAGATCCGAAGCAAGGTAAAGAAATTGAAGAAATAATAAAAGAGATAGGTATAAGGGAAGACATAAAGAATTTTTATATTACGGGACATTCTTTAGGAGGATATCTGACTCAACGCGCTGTAGTTAAGTTAAATAGGTTGGCTAATGAGGAAAATGGGTATTGGATTGATTCTGCGGCTAAAAAATATAGAAACTTTTACAATAATGTTTTTAAAAAGGCTACAACGTTTAATGCTCCGAAAATCAATGCTTCGAGAACAAATGGTGATTTATATAAGAAAAGTATTTTAAGTAAGGAATTAGCAAAACAAGGGAAAAATTAAACACTATGGAATGAGGGGAGATAGTTTCGTAGGATTATTATATAATGATAAAGATGTTATGACCTACATAGAGGGAGGAGAGCATAGTTCTAATGCTTATTTCTCAGCAATGTTGAATGATGATGATAATTTTAATATAGGTGAAAGAACTGGAGTTAGCGGTAAAGGGAAAGAAAATCTAATACTGAAAAACTTAAAAAAATAGTAGAACCAACGGATGAAGAAGTAAGAAAATAGTAAATGAGAATATAAAAATTTCATTGAAAGATCAAAATCCAGTAGAAATATTAGCGTTAAATAAAATATCAAGAGAAGAAGTATTAAAAAAATTAAATTTAGATAATTTACCTAATACAGCAACATTGAATATAAATATTCCTGATGAAATTCAACCAACAGCGGTAAAATTATGTTTTTACCAGTAACAATAAGTTATCTAGGAAAAAAACGGTAAATCCTAATATAAATGTAGTAGTAAAAAGTATTACCAAATTTTTGAGGAGTTGAAAGTTGTTAAACAGAAAGCATCTGATGAAAAAGAGAAGAAAAGTAGACACAGAGCATAAAACTGAGGAAACAAAAATCGTTACGATGCAGTAGAATTAGACACTAAACTACAAAAGTAGAAGAATTGTTAAAAAAATAGTACTGCCAAACAATCAGATATAAAAGCTTTTAACTCAAGAATTAGAAAGATTGTTAGAAGAATATAAGACTTCGGTTAGTGATTTAAAACTTGATAAAACTTTATTGACAGATGAGATAGCAAGAGTAACTAATAGTTTGGAAACATTCGAAAATACTAATACTACATTAAAACCGTCAGAAGTAGTAACTGAGTTTAATAGTCAAAAATGAATTGTTAAATAAGTATAATAGTCTTTTAAAAGAAGTTAAGGGAATTTAGACGGAATAGAAACTTACGATAAATTAATGGAAGATAAATTTGCTAATTTGGAAAAAGAAATAAGTGAAGCTTCATCTATTTTTAAATAAAACCCAAAAAGATTATTATGAACCAACTAAGAAATCTTATGAGCTATATGAAGGAGACGAAGCTAACGCGGAATTATCTATTGAGAAAATAATCTACCTATAAAAAAATATTATATGGGAAACTGAACCAAATACTTCAAGTTCTGGAAATAAAGAGGGAAGAGCAAAAGTAGTATATAATGATGATAGTTTTGATTTAATAGATGTAAATGTGAATGTTAAAGCATTGTATGGAGAAATAGTAACGACAACTGAAGAAGAAAAACTACCATTAAAAAGTAACTTACACTGGTGATGATACAAAAAGATTATGGTTATATTAGTGAAATTACAGGAAAAGATGGTAAAGTTGTTACAACTATAAAATCAAGATTAAATAAAAAGACGAATACTGTAGAAGAAATAAATAGAACTTCAGCAAGAACAGATGCTGTAAATACAGTTATAACAAAAAGGAATTAAGACAAAAAATAAAAGAAACTACAATTCCAAGGGAAGTTGTTTATGAAGAAGATGCTTCAGTAGAAAAAAAGGAAAGATGTTGTAAAAACGAGAGGGAGAAGATGGTAAAAATATTACGACAACGACGTATATTTTTAAATAGTAAAACGGGAGAAATTACAGAAAAAGTAACTGTAGAGAAGAAAGAGAAAACAGATAAAATTATAGCAAGAGGGACAAAAAGAAGTAGCTAGTGAGTCGGAAATTATAGCGGTGCCGGAAGATCCTAAGATTAATCCCTAATGAGGATAGTGCTTCGGTGGAGCCAGAGGAAACAGGAAACCAAGGTAATTCAACAAAACCTATAGAGGAAAAACCAAAAGAAGAAACACCGGCAGATTCAGAAAAACCAGAGCGACCAGTGAAGCCAGTTCAACCAGGAGAATCAGGAAATCAAGGTAATTCAACAAAACCTGTAGAGGAAAAACCAAAAGAAGAAACACCAGCAGATTCTAGAAAAACCAGAACAACCAGTTCAGCCGGAAAAAAACCAGAGAAACAAGAACAGCCAGCTCAACCAGGGGAAACAGGAAATCAAGGTAATTCAACAAAACCTATAGAGGAAAAAAACCAAAAAGAAGAAACACCGGCAGATTCAGAAAAACCAGAACAACCAGTTCATCCAGAAAAAGCAGAGAAACAAGAACAGCCAGCTCAACCAGGGGAAACAGGAGAGCAAGGTGCGTCAACAAAACCCTGCAGAGGAAAAACCAAAAGAAGAAACACCGGCAGATTCAGAACAACCAGTTCAGCCAGAAAAGCAAACTGAACCAGCTCAACCAGTTCAGCCGGAAAAAGCAGAGAAACAAGAACAGCCAGTTCAACCAGGGGAATCAGGAAACCAAGGTAATTCAACAAAACCTGTAGAGAAAAACCAAAAAGAAGAAACACCAGCGGATTCAGAAAAACCAGAAAAACCAGAAAAAAACTAGAACAGCGAGCTCAACCAGGGAATCAGGAAATCAAGGTAATTCAACAAAACCTGTAGAGGAGAAACCAAAAGAAGAAACACTGGCAGATTCAGAAAAACCAGAACAGCCAGCTCAACCAGTTCAACCAGGGGAATCAGGGAAAGAAACCAATAATAGTAATCCTGTTTTAGCAGATAAAATAAAAACATTATTACTAACGGCTCTTGATAATAAAGTGAGCTTAGAACTTTATGATACGACTATAGATGGTATAGAATTTAAAAGCAGTAGAGATTGATGATGAGAAAGCAATAAGCACTGTGAAAGATAAGTTACAAGGAAATAAAAATGTAAAAATCTATGATTTAAGTTTACACAAAGATGGAAAAAGAAATATCGCTAGATAACAATAGACTGGTAAGAATAGCCTTAGCTGAATATGAAAAATAAAAATGTAGAAGTATATCATGTAGAAAGCGATGGTCATCTAACAAAAATTCCATCAATCGTAAATAACGGTAACGTAGAATTTTTATATAAATCACTTTAGCCAATTTGCAGTAATATCTGATATAGATAAGATTTCTAAAGAAAACTCATCGCAACAACAGTTACTTCCAAAAAAACAGGAATAAATAATACTAATGATTTTTTTCATTATTGGCTATAATAAGTTTACTTGTGTTAGTCTTATCAAGAAAAACAAAAGAATAGTATAAATTAGTATCCACAAGGAAGCATAATCTTCTGTTATGAGAAATTGTTGTAATAGTTATTAATGTAGTTTAATCGTTATTTTTCATAGAATAAAGATATATTGTAAAGAAAGAGTGATAAAAACGATTTATTGTCAAAGAAGGTAAAACTATGTTATAATAGAATTACAACATAAAAGGAGCAAAATAACTATGGTAAATATTTATGATAAAAGCAAATGAATTTGAAAGAGCATTAAGAGAATCTGATGAATACAAAGCATCATTAGCAGCATCTGAAGGATTATATTCTGATGTAGAAGCTAATGAACTTTATACACAATTCGTATCAAAACAAAAAGATTTAATGGAAGCAGCTCAATCAGGAAATGAGCCTTCAGAAGAAGATTTAACAGCATTAGAAGAAATCCAACAAAAAATTAATGGAAAAATTCTAAGTTTTTTTAGACTTTGTACAAGCTCAACAAAAACTTCAATTTTTAATTGAAGATTTAAATAAAGTAATGTACAAACCATTAGATGAACTTTTTGAAAAAAATACGGAAACAAATAATAGAAGAATATAGTAAATCACGGAGTTAGAATCATTCTAACTCCGTGATTTTTATATACACATCTAATTTTTATTTATCTTTATTTTCCCTCAACATAATCTATTAATTCTAATGTTAGATCATATCTTAAAAATGGTGTGATTAAGTAAATTCCCTTGAAGTGTTTTAAAGCAACATCAAGTAGTTTTTTACTTTCTTCTAAAGCAACTTTTTGGCAAAGTTCTTTATCATCTTTTACTTCTTCTAACTTAGCTAAGAATTCTTCTGATAATTTAATTCCAGGTACCTCATTGTGTAGGAAGACAGCGTTGTTGTAGCTAGTTATTGGCATTATACCAACGAAGAATGGTGTATCTGGATAATCAGCAGCAAGTTCTGCTAATTGTTCAATTTTTTCAGCTTCAAAGACAGGTTGTGTAATAAAGTAGTCAGTACCTGCTTTAATTTTTTTCTCAACTAAACGTTTTGTTTTACTTAAGTCACGAACATTTGGATTATAAGCAGCTGCTACTGTGAAGTTTGTAGTCTTTTTTAGAGAAGCTCCATTATATCCAAGTCCTTCGTTAAGTTGTTTAATGAAAGGAATTAACTTAAGACTAGTCATATCATAGACACTAGTTGCTCCAGGGAAGTCACCAAGTTTGCTTGGATCTCCAGTAAGAGCAAGGACATTATTAATTCCAAGAAGATCAAATCCCATTAAGCGAGATTGTAATCCGATAAGATTGTGATCACGACATGTTAAATGTAGAAGTGTAGGTGTAGAAACGTGCTCTTTAAGTAATGTAGCAGCAGACAAGTTACAAATACGAGTACTAGCAAGAGAATTATCTGCTAGAGTAATAGCTTCGATATTCTTTTTATCTATTGCTTTTGCACCTTCAATAAATTTATCTACATTTAAATGTTTTGGTGGATCTAATTCAGCGATTATAGTTACTTGTTTTTTGACTTTATCAACAATTGTTGGTTTGTTATGAGCAACCCTTACAAGCTCCTCTTCAGCAGGTAATGGTGTTATAACTTTTCTTTTAACTGGTTTAAGACCTTTTATTCCTTTTTTAATAGCGCGAATATGTTCTGGAGTAGTACCACAGCATCCACCGATTAATCTTACACCTTCTTCAACAAGAAGTTTAGCACTTTGTTCGAAGTAAGCAGAATTTTTTTCTGAAACGATATTCGTTACCATTAATTGTTTGTGTTAGTTGTAATAAACTGGCATTAGGATAAGCAGATAGGTAACTTTGTGCAAATAATGGCACTTGTTTTAAACTTTTAATCATGTGATAAGGACCTAGATGACAGTTTAAACCAACGATATCAGCTCCTAGGTTAACAAGTGCACTTAAAGCATCAGTTACTTTTTCTCCGTTTTGAGTAATACCTGCTTCTAATAATGAGATATTAGTAATAATAGGTAAATCAGTTAATTTTCTTGCTTCAGTTAATACAGCACGAATTTCTTCTTGATCATAATAAGTTTCGAATAACAACGCATCTATTTTATTAGTAGATAGTAGTACTTTCACCTGATCAATTGTTTCATTAACAATAGTTTCTAAAGAAAGTTCACATTCGCGAAGGCCTCGTATAGCTCCAATTGTAGCGAAAACAATAGTGTTTTCTCCTGCTGCTTTACGTGCTATTTCAGCAGCGCGAATGTTAATTTCTTCGAATTTATCTTCATAACCGTAAGTTTTAAGCTGGCACTTCTTTGCAGCATATGTATTAGTCTGAATGATATCTGCACCAGCTTCGATATAAGCTTTATGAATTTTCTCCACAGAATCTGGATTAGAGATATTATTATATTCATGACAACTTTCCAATCCATTACTATAGAGAGCTGTACCCATAGCTCCATCGGCTACGAGTACATTTTGTTCTAATCTCTCTAATAAGTTTCTCATATGAACCTCCTATTTAGCGGCAAGTTCATTTCTGATTTCTTTAGTAACTTCAACTAAAACTTCTAAAGCTTCGATAGTTTCTTTTTCAGCACGTGTTTTTAATCCACAGTCAGGGTTAATCCAGAATTGTTCTGTAGATAATTTTTGAAGTGGACGTAAGATATTAGTACGTACTTCTTCTTTTGTTGGTACACGAGGAGAGTGGATATCGTAAACTCCAAGACCGATACCTAATGGGTAGATTGCAGTCTCGAAAGCAGAGATTAATTCTCCGTGACTTCTACTAGTTTCGATAGAAATTACGTCAGCATCTAATGCACGGATAGAATCGATAATTTCATCGAAGTTAGAATAACACATATGTGTGTGGATTTGTGTATCGTCTTGAACTGATGAAGTAGCTAAACGGAATGAGAATACTGCTTCTTCAAGATATTTTTCTTTTTTGCTGTCTCTTAGAGGTAATCCTTCACGGATAGCTGGTTCGTCAACTTGGATGATTGTAATTCCAGCTTTTTCTAAAAGTTCAATTTCATTTTTAAGTGCGATAGCGATTTGGTTGAAGATTTCTGCTTTAGAAATATCAGTTCTTTCGAATGACCAGTTTAGAATAGTAACTGGTCCAGTTAACATACCTTTAACAGGACGATTAGTTAAACTTTGTGCATAAGCAGTTTCTTTAACTGTTACAGCTTCAATGTGTTTTACGTCTCCATAGATGATTGGTGGTTTAACCCCACGAGAACCATATGATTGAACCCAACCAAATTTAGTTGATGCGAATCCAGCAAAACGTTGACCGAAGAATTCAACCATGTCTGTACGTTCGAATTCACCGTGAACTAATACATCGATATCAAGGTCTTCTTGAATTTTAATCCAACGAGCGATTTCTTCTTCGATGAATTTTTCATAAGCTTCATTAGATAATTCACCTTTTTTCCATAGTGCACGTTGTAAACGTACTTGTTTAGATTGAGGGAATGATCCAATTGTAGTAGTTGGCAATACTGGTAAGTTGTATTTTTTGTTTTGAACTTCACGACGAACTTTGTAATCAGATGGGCGAGTTGAACGAACATTTTCGCTTGATTCTAATTCAAGGTTTCTGAATTCAGCATTTTGTAGTTTGTTGAAATCATCAACGTGTTTTTGGTATGCAGCATCTTCTTTACCGTCTAATTTGTTAGCTAGTAAGTTAAGCTCTTCTAATTTTTGATCAGCAAATGCTAAACCATTTAATAAAGTTTCTTCTAATTCTGTTTCATTTTTAGTTGTAACTGGTACATGAAGTAATGAACATGAAGGTTGAATTACTAATTCAGCAACATTAGCTTTAAGTTCTTCTAATAATGCAGAACTATCTTCGAAATCATTGCTCCATACATTACGTCCGTCAACAACTCCAGCAAATACTTCTTTATCTTTAAATAGACCAGCTTTTACATTAGCTAAGTTTTCTTCTCTTCCGTGCACGAAGTCTAATCCGAATGCTACAGGTAGATCAGCAAGTTTTTCAGCTTCTACTAAAGCTTCGAAGTAAGTTTGGAAAATGAATTTAGCATCTACTTCATTGTTGAAGTGGTTGTACACTTTGTGAGCTAATTCTACATAGTTTTTACCTTCATCTGTAACGAAGATTGGCTCATCTACTTGGATGTAAGAAGCACCAGCTTCAGCTAATTCTTTGAATACTTGAGTATATAATGGTAATAATTTATCTACAGCTTTTTCAAATTCACCTTCAGCAAGACCGCTTGATAAAGCTACGTATGTGATTGGTCCTGTGATAACTGGTTTAGCTTTGTCTCCTACGATTTCTTTAGCTTCTTTGTATAAGTCTAATAGACGAGTGTTGTTTAATTTAGGGTTAACATTTTCCCATTCTGGTACGATATAGTGGTAGTTAGTGTTAAACCATTTTTTTAGTGCAGATGCAACGTTATCTTTGTTACCACGAGCGATATCGAAGAATAAGTCTACATCAACTTCTCTTCCTTCGAAACGTTGTGGAATAACGTTGAATTGAACTGATAAATCTAAAATGTGGTCATATAGTGAGAAATCACCAACAGGGATGAAATCTAAACCAGCATTGAATTGTTTTTCGATATAAAGACGACGAAGTTTTTCTGCTTCTTCAAATAACTCGTTTTGACGAACTGTACGAGCCCAGTATCCTTCAATTAATTTTTTCCATTCTCTTTTTTCCCCTAAACGTGGGTATCCTAAACTTGAAATTTTTGTCATTATTTCTTTCCTCCTAAAATTTTCTCTTTTTTGTATATTGAATTATAAAAATAAAAACGCCCTTAAACAATAAACTAATATTGTCTAAGGACGTGCGTTTCATACGTGGTACCACCTTATTTTATGGAAAATCTAAAATTGTGAATTGAATTTTTTAGTTTTCCACCTCATTAAAATTTTAACGCTATTTCTGCGTAATTACCTAACTTCCGCTCGATAATTAAAACTCAAAGACCATCTTCAAAAAAATTCATTAATCTCTTTTCAGCTACCGAGATTCTCTGGTGTAACTCCTTTTTTCTACTCATCTTATCAATGTTATATTATATTAATTTATAAAAATAATTTTTACTCAGTCTTAAATACGACAAAAGGGTAGTAACACAAGGGACGAAATGACCGTGTTACCACCCAATTTTATAATCTTAAAATAAACTTTTAATCTTACCTCAATGATTATTAACGGTAATCAACCGGAACTAACTCATTAATAGTCATTAGTTCAGCTCTGTGACCATTTACAATACACCCAAATCCTTTTTTTCACCAACCAAAAGGTCTCTAATAATTAAGTAATATTGCTCTTCACTTCTTCGCTTTTTTAAAACTGTTAAAAGAAATATTAACATAAGATTTTTTTCTTTGTCAACACTTTTTATTAAAAAAATTAAAAACTTTTTTTCGAAATTGTCAGAAATCTAAGATAGACCATATATATTAATATATTCTAAAGATAACATTTTTAATAATAACTATTTAAGAAATATTTTAACTTTTACTAATAGTTAGTTAATATCTATAAGGTATACTGTATTCATCAAACAAATAGTTTTGGTAATAAAGTATTAAATATGAGGAGAGAAATACAAATGAAAAATAACTTTATTAAATCAGAAAATTTTACAAAATGGGCAATCAGAAAAGTTAGTGTTGGTGTGGTGTCAGCTGCAATTGCTAGCGGAATTTTTATAGTTGTTGGAAGTGGAGAAGCTCATGCGAGTGATTTACAAGATAAAGCTCCTGTAGTTGAAACTGTGAAACCGCAGGTAGATGAGAATGTAGTTACTAAACCAACAGAAAAAGCTGAATCAGTAGAAACAACAACATTAAAACCAAAAGAAGTTGATAAAACAGTTGAACAACCTGTAGTTAGAACAGATAGAGAAGCTAAACCTGAAGAAACAGAAAATAACATTTTAAGTCTTGCTAAAGATACTGCTGATGCACCAAAAATGGAAGCACCAGATATGACTACACACAAAACGACATCAGTTGAAGTTAAAAAAGCAGTAATGGATAATACAAAAGATACAGTAGATGTACCAGCTAAATACTTAGATAAAGCAAACTTCCCTGGACCATTCACAGCTGGAGTAAACCAAGTAATTCCTTATGAATTCTTCGGTGGAGACGGAATGTTAACAAGATTAATCTTGAAATCATCAGATAAAGCACCATGGTCAGATAACGGATCAGCGAAAAATCCAGCATTATTACCATTAGAAAAACTAGGAAAAGGATTATACTTCTATGAAGTAGACTTAGCAGGAACAAAAGGAAAATCAGATAAAGAATTACTAGACTTATTAAAAGAAAATGGAACACAAAGCTACAAAGCAACAATCAAAGTATACGGTGAAAAAGATGGAAAAGCGGATCTAACAAACGTAGTAGCGACAAAAGATGTAAATGTAAATCTAAATGGTCTTACAAGTGTTAACGAAGTTAAAAAAGCAGTGATGGACAATACAAAAGATACAGTAGATGTACCAGCTAAATACTTAGATAAAGCAAACTTCCCTGGACCATTCACAGCTGGAGTAAACCAAGTAATTCCTTATGAATTCTTCGGTGGAGATGGAATGTTAACAAGATTAATCTTGAAATCATCAGACAAAGCACCATGGTCAGATAACGGATCAGCGAAAAATCCAGCATTATTACCATTAGAAAAACTAGGAAAAGGATTATACTTCTATGAAGTAGACCTAGAAGGAACAAAAGGAAAATCAGATAAAGAATTACTAGACTTATTAAAAGAAAATGGAACACAAAGCTACAAAGCAACAATCAAAGTATACGGTGAAAAAGATGGAAAAGCAGACTTAACAAACGTAGTAGCGACAAAAGATATAGATGTAAATCTAAACGGATTAACAAGTGTACAAGAAGTTAAAAAAGCAGTGATGGACAATACAAAAGATACAGTAGATGTACCAGCTAAATACTTAGATAAAGCAAACTTCCCTGGACCATTCACAGCGGGAGTAAACCAAGTAATTCCTTACCACTTATTCGCAGGTGACGGAATGTTAACAAGATTAATCTTGAAAGCATCAGATAAAGCACCATGGTCAGATAATGGATCAGCGAAAAATCCAGCTCTTCCTCCAGTAGAGAAATTAGGACATGGATTATACTTCTATGAAGTAGATCTCAGAAGGAACACAAGGAAAAACAAGATAAAGAATTATTAGACTTACTAAAAGCAAATGGAACACAAAGCTATAAAGCAACAATCAAAGTATATGGTGAAAAAAAGACGGAAAAGCGGCTTTAACTAATCTAGTAGCGACAAAAGAAGTGACTATAAATCTACACAAAGAAACTAAGCAAATGGATATGAAACCAGGAGAAGATATGATGCAAAATAATACAGCTACTGGTTTAATGAATTCAAATGTAAGTGGAAAAAGTAATGAATATGAGTAAATCTGATAATATGACTATGGAATCTAGTATGAATAAAGCTATGATGCCAGAAAAATATGACTATGGATTCTCATGTGAATAAAGATATGATGCAAGAAAAATATGACTATGAATACTCATATGAGTAATGGAATGATGAAAAAAAGGTATGCTACCAAAAAAACAAGTGCGGCACCTGAAGGAACAATGAGTTCAACAAATTCATCAAATACTGGAATACTAGGATTAATCATTGCAAGCTTCTTAGGTCTATTAGGATTCAGAAGAAAAAAAATAATTAATAAATAAAATAAACTTGTAGATTTTTATCGAAATAGTGCTATACTTTTTATTGTATAGTACTATTTTTGATAAGAGGAGTTAAATATGGTTAATAAAAATTTTATTAGTAGATGATGAAATAGAAATAACGGAGATAAATAAACGATATTTAGAGCAAGGTGGATATGATGTTGATATCGCTAATGATGGTAAAGAAGCTTTTAGAAAAAAATACAAGAAAAAAATAAATATTCTTTAATAATTACAGATATAATGATGCCCAATATGGATGGCTATGATTTAATCAGCGAAGTACAGTATTTAGATGAGGAACAACCATTTTTATTCATAACAGCGAAAACAACAGAACCAGATAAAATCTACGCTTTAAGTTTGGGGGCAGATGACTATATAGTAAAACCATTTAGTCCAAGAGAATTAGTTTTAAGAGTTAGAAATATACTACGTAGAATCGAGAAAAAAATAGTAGTGAAAAATATTTTTAACTTTTAGGGTGATTTGAAAATTAACTATAATAGTAGAATTGCTATGGTAAATGATAGACAATTAGAACTAACCATGAAATCTTTTGAATTACTATGGCTACTGGCTAATAATCCAGAGCGCGTTTTTTCTAAAACAGAATTGTATGAAAAAATTTGGCAAGATGAATATGTTGAAGATGCAAATACATTAAACGTGCATATACACTCATTAAGGAGAATCTTTAACAAAATATTCAACAGAAAAAAACACCAAGTATAAAAAAACTGTATGGGGTCTAGGATACAAAATGGAAAAAAACAAGTTTAAAAATGGAAAGGAAATATAGAATGAAATTAAGAGATTATATTATTGTTGGATATATTTTATCATTTTTTTAATAACTATTATGGCTGTTTTTTTGGGCTTCAAATTTAATGTTAATTGAAAAAAAGATACATATTTTTATAGTTGTGATTACAATAATTGCAGGGGCTAATTGGAGCTACGATTAGTATTATATTACTAAAAAGGTGTATTTAAGTCATTACGTGTTCTAAAAGAGACAAACGATTAGTATAACTGAGAAAAAAATTTTTGATATTAGCAATACTGTAGAAGGTCCTACTGAGTTTAGAGAATTATCTTTATCATTCAATGAAATGGCAAAAACATTTAAAAAGAAAGTTTTTGAGTCATTAGAAGAAAGCGAAAAAGAAAAAAATCTCTTATGATAGCCCAGTTATCTCATGATATAAAAAAACTCCTATAACTTCAATTCAATCAACGGCAGAAGGTATGTTAGATGGAATAATAAAAGAAGAAGAATATAAATATTATCTAGAAACAATTTGTCGACAAACGACAAGATTGAATAAACTTGTTGAAGAATTAAATTACTTTAACTTTAAGTGTTAAAAGATACTAGTGAAGATGATAAAAAAATGAAACAATATTTTTTTAGATAAATTATTGATTGACTGTATGTCAGAGTTTAAGTTGCGAGCAGAAAAAGAAAAAAAAGAGATATCTATATTAAAGTTATTCCTGAGAATGCTAAAATAGTAAGTAATTACAATAAAATTCAAAGAATTATCGTGAATTTAATAGGTAATGCATTTAAGTATTCACCAAGCGGGACAAAAATAGAAATAGTTGCCGAAATAAAAAATCAAGAACTATCTATTTCTATAATTGATGAAGGTTGCGGTATAAAAAGAAGATGAGATTGATAATATTTTTAAAAGATTATATCGTGTTGAAGCATCAAGAAATATGAAAACAGGTGGTTATGGCTTAGGTTTGGCAATAGCGAAACAGTTAGCCTTACAAATAAATGGAGACATATTAGTAGAAAGTGAATATGGTAAAGGAAGTAAATTTACTTTTAAAAAAATTAATTGTTAATACACTGAGTATACGAGGAAATCTTTGAATCAGATTTATTATTTTTGAAAGAATAATTGGAATTAGATTTTTTTAGGAATTTTTCAATATAAAAACATACAAATTTTTTTAAATTTTTGACAAAAATAAATTTTTTTCACGGTATAATGAAAAAAATCTACTGAGGAAAAATAAACATGGCAAAATCGAAGTATATTACGCGCCTTAAACGTTCTGAAGGACAACTTAGAGGGATTCAAAAAAATGATAGAAGAAGAGAGAGATTGTATTGATATAATAACTCAATTAAGTGCGGTTCGTTCAAGTGTTGATCGTGTTATTGAGTTATTAATAACAGAAAAATCTTATGGAATGCATTAATAATCCCTTTAGAAAAATCCTGTAGAACAGAAAGAAAAAAATAGAGAAAAGCTATAAAATATATAGTAAAAAGTAAATAGTTTAAAGAAATGATAAAAAAAGCCTTGATTCTAAATAATCTTTAGGAACAAGTCTTTTTGATGATGTATTAATTTTTATATTAATAGAGAATTTAATATAGTGAAAAATTGGTTGTTTCTATTGTTTAAATATTTTACTTTTGTTTCTCCAGGCCAATTATTCATACCACCTTCGATATTTGTTACATCGAATCCTTGAGCTTCTAAAAAAATCATATGCTTTAGCTGAACGTCCACCCGCTTGGCATATTACATAGTATTTTTTTGATTCTTATCTAATCTAGTGAATTCTATACCTAGAGTACTCAGAGGAAAAATTTTTTTAGCAGAAGGTATATGACCCTACTTCATACTCGTGATTTTCTCTTACATCAAGAATCATAAGTTCCTCATTATTATACTTTTTCATAAAAATCTTGCATTGAAATATTATTTTTTTCATGATCTTTTTCCTTTCAATATTAGTAATTTTAGACTGTTTTGCCTCTCCATGCATGCATACCGCCTTGGATATTAATAACATCGTATCCTTTCTTTTTTAGTTTTTTTGCTGCAAGTTTGCTTCTAGCTCCAGAGTGACAAATAACATATACTGTTTTATCTATTATTGGAGTAAATTGACCAATCTCATTAAGTGGGACATTTTTTGCATTTTTTATATGTCCTCTTCGAAATTCTCCAGGTGTTCTTACGTCTATTAATTGAATATTTTCTTTAAGTTTTTGTTCTAGCTCGATAGTAGAAATACTATCTATTTTTGTGAATAAGAAAAACATTATTGCACCTCCTAATATACCCTTATGGGGTATATTAAACCATGAAATAATAGATTTGTCAAAGAAATTGATTTAATTTGTATACATTAAGATTGATTAGTTACAAATAAAATACAATTAAAAATTGAAAAAAAGTAAATTATTATAAATAAAAAAATCTTTATAAGGATAATAAGATGAAAAATGAAAATTATTTGCTGAAAATAAATTTTTCAAATATTTGGATGTTATATACTTGACAAATAAGAAAAAAATAGGAGAATAATGGAAAAGGAAGTGACCTTCATTTTTTTATAAAAAAACAACCAACAATTAAGGAGGAAATTAAATGAAAAAAATATCAAAAGTAGCTACTGCTAGTGTATTATTATTTACATTAGCGAATCCACTAGCTGTATTTGCTGAGAATAAAGTAGGTAATATTTCAGAAACAAGTAGTAATAAAACAACACAAGACCTTACTATTACTTCAGAAGAAGTCAACGGTGATATAGTATTTCATGTGACTGCACAGAGAGATACTTATGAAGCTATTGTATATGCTAAAAATTAATGGAAAAAAATTATACTTATAATTTGGGTAACTTAAAAAAAAGGTCAAGTATCTAAGATAGTTCAACCTGATACAAGTATAAATAACAATAACACTTCTATTTCAAAAAGAAAGTAATAAAGGAAGAGTACTACCAAATACAAGTGCTGTAAGAGAATTAGTACAAAAAAAACAGTTTTTGTACAATAATGAAATAAATGGAAATGTGATTGAAGCAAAAAGTTGTATACAAAGTATATGAGCTGGTAGAAAAAAATTCAACTCAAAAAAACGAGAAACCAGAGGCTTCAGAACCAAAAAGCAGGAGGAACCAGTGTCACCAGCACCAAAAGCGGAAGAAAGCCAGTGAGACCAGCGCCAAAAAGCGGAGGAACCAGCAGCGCCAGCACTAAAAAGCAGAGGAACCAGCAGCGCCGGAACCAAAAGCAGAGGAACCAGTGTCACCAGCATCAAAAAGCGGAAGAGCCAGCAACACCAGCACCGAAAAGCAGAGGAACCAGCAGCGCCGGAACCAAAAAGCAGAGGAACCAGTGTCACCAGCACCAAAAAGCGGAAGAGCCAGCAACACCAGCACCAAAAAGCAGAAGAGCCAGCGACACCAGCGCCAAAAAGCAGAGGGACCAGCAGCTCCAGCACCAAAAGCAGAGGAACCAGCGTCTCCAGCACCAAAAGCGGAGAAACCAGTGGTACCAGCGCCAAAAGGCAGAAGAGCCCAGCGTCTCCAGCACCAAAAAGCAGAAGAGCCAGCGACACCAGCGCCAAAAGCAGAGGAACCAGCAGCTCCAGCACCAAAAGCAGAGGAACCAGTGTCACCAGCACCAAAAAGCGGAAGAGCCAGCGACACCCAGCACCAAAAAGCAGAAGAGCCAACGACTCCGAGCACTAAAAAGCAGAGGAACCAGCGGCGCCAGTAGCACCGAAAAGCGGAGGAACCAGCAGCACCAGCACCAAAAAGCGGAGGAACCAGTGTCACCAGCACCGAAAAGCAGAGGAACCAGTGTCACCAGCACCAAAAAGCAGAGGAACCAGCAGCGCCAGTAGCACCGAAAGCGGAGGAACCAGCAACACCAGCGCCAAAAGCAGAAGAGCCAGCGTCTCCAGCACCGAAAGCAGAGGAACCAGCGTCTCCAGCACCAAAAGCGGAAGAGCCAGCAACGCCAGCACCAAAAGCAGAGGAACCAGCAGCTCCAGCACCGAAAAGCAGAGGAACCAGTGTCACCAGCACCAAAAGCGGAAGAGCCAGCAGCGCCAGTAGCACCGAAAGTAGAGAAACCAGCGGAACCAGCACCAAAAGCGGAAGAACCAGCTGCAACACCAAAAGAAGATACTCCGTCTGAAGAAGTAGCACCTAAAGATGAAAAACTTGAGGAAGCAAAAAAAGATGGAAAAGATGTTATTGAAAAAATTGCGGCTTCAAAACTTAGTGAAATTGAAAAAGTTAAAGATGAAGCAGAAAAAGCTAAGTTAGAAGCTAAATTAAAAGAATTAAAAAGAATCAGGATTAGAAGCGATAAACAATGCTGAAAATCATGATGCAGCAGTTGAAGCAACTGATGAATATCAAACTAAAATTGATGAAATTAATGTTCCAGGGTGAAGAATTACCAGCACCAAACTATAACAAAGATAATTTAACAAATGGCCGTAATGAAGGTACTACTATTGACAATGGAAGTACAGCAATAGGTCATGGGTCAGGTGAAGCTACATCAACAACTCCGACACAGCCTACCACTGAAGAAAGACCAACTTCACCAGTAACTCCAACACAACCTGCTTCAACTTCAGAGGGAACTTCTAGTTTCAGAAATGCTCCAGAAGTTCAAGTTAGAGCAAGAAGAGTAGCACGTGCAGCAAATCAACCAGACGGTACGGTAAACATAAGTTATAATTATGACGGAATGCCAGATATCAATGGATTTTTATCTGATCCGGGAGAAAATAATACAGTAGCTATTTCAAATTCAGCAACTGAAGATGAAGTGAAAGAATTAGTTAAAGCAAAAATTCAAGCTAAGGCTCAAGAATTAGCTAAACATGGATATAAAGTAAAAGAAGAAATAGTATTTGAGCAAGATACTAATGTGAAGAACTTTAATTATGTAGTTACTTTCACTAAAGAGAAAACAGGAACTACAGGCTTCAGAAATGCTCCTGAAGTTCAAGTTAGAACTAAAAAAGTTGTAAAAAGAGATTTATCTAATAAAACTAAAAAAATAAACATCTATTATAATCTAACAGCTCTTAAAGATATTGCGGGAGCATTAGGAGAATTAGGGGGAGAGAATATGCTTACTTTCCCAGGAAATACACCTAAAGAAGAATTAAAACGAGCTATTGAAGAAAAAACAAAAGCTCAAATTGAAAAATTGAAAAAACAAGGTTTTAAAGTTGTTTCAACTACCGACTTAGATCAAATCGTTGAAGGTGGAGATAGCTATGATTATGTTGTAGAATTCACAAAAGAATCTAAATCTGCATCAGCTAATAATACAGGTTTTAGAAAAGCACCTACAACACAAAGAAGGGCAAAAAGATCAGCAGAAGCACAAGAAAATGTAAATGTTAATATTTACTTCAACTTAAAAACTTTACCAGGAATAGCTGGAGCATTAGATGTAGATGGAGATACTACTATACAACTTCCAAAAGATGCTAGTAAAGAACAAGTAAAAGAAGCTATAAAAGATAAAATTGCGAAAGTTGAAAATCGTGGCTATAAAGTTAGTGATTTTTACTTCGGAGCAAAAATGGAACATGGTTATGATTTCGTTGTAGAATTTAAAAAATAACCTAAAATAAAACTGACCTCAGAGTTTTGATAATAATCTAACTTGAGGTCAGCTTTTTTATATTTTATTCCTCTTCAGTTTCACGAGGAAAAATCATAGATTCACTAAAGTTCAGGTTGCGAAGAGCATTATAAGAATCTTCTAGAGAAATATAGTTTAATTTTTCTCATCGTTAATATTCTATATTTTTAAAAAGTCGAACTGATTCCATTTGAAGCTCTTTTAAGTTCTTCTTCAAAATCTATGTCTTCTAAAAATACTTCAAATAAGGTGAATGAGTAGTATCTATATACGTCTTTAACGAATTCTGCAGTATTTTCATCTGAACACTTTTCATCAATAACCTTATAAGCTGTCTCAAGAAGTGCGTTCCTTATTGTAGGCGAACAATCAATGATAGCCTGAATTTGGCTAGACGAAGCTTCAGCTCTTTGTTTAATTTCATCTAATTTACTTTGTAAAAGTTCTCTTTTCTTCTTTTTTTGGGAACTTTTTTTCTTTAAGTTTCTCATAGAATTCTGGAGTTAAATCTTCAGCAACAAAATGACGTATTAAACGGCGTTTTTAGATTGGATTCTTTTATATATATTCTTAAATTAAGTAATAAGTTTTTTGGTATCGAATATGTGAACAATAAAGATTTTCTAAGTTGCATAATTTTAGAAATTTCCAGGATTTGCTCAATGTTAGGATTATCCTTAAGTATTTCAGGAAGAACTTTGTCTTGTGCTTTCATTATTTTTTTGTGTAGTGATAATGGTTCGTTTGTATTCTTAAATTTTCCAGTTTGCATGTTTCTGAAATATGTTTTTAATTCGTGTAAACTTTTTAATTTCAAAAAGCATAAGCAACTTTTTTTCTTCAATAGATTTTCTTAGAAATATCACGTTCTTTTTAATTCCTCAAGTGTGCCCTTCTAGGATTTTTCACGAAGAGAGTATTGAGTATATTCTTTTCTCTTCGTCTTCGTTCTTAACAACAAGTGGAAGCGCGATTGTACCGATAACAATACTTAGTAATACAACATTACTCGCAATGAATAGGATGGTATTTCTAAGCGGGAAGTTATCCCCAGTAGAAGTTACAACTGGAATCATAAGCGCTGTAGCAAGTGTTACTGTACCATGAATACCACATAAACTAGCAATTAAATGAGTAACTGAAATCTAGAATAGTTACCTTTGTCAAATTTTTCTATTTAGTATTATTTTCGCTGCTTTTTTTCTAGCAGTAGTGAAATGATGAGGTTGGAATGATATGTAGTTAAAATATACGAAAGGTCCCAATCTAACTATCATTAGACCTAAAACTATCAGTAAATGAGATGATAAAATCCATATACAATATCAATCTCCTATTGTTAAACATAGTATGATATATCTCAGGGAGTAAATATCCTAAAAAGGTAAATACGAAATCCATTTAGTACATAACTCGTAATTTGTTGAGTACTGTCTATAGTTACTGCAGCATCACTACTTACAACAGTAAGTAAGTGAAGTTTTTCTTTGGTAGTTGTAAACTAGAGCTGTAATTACTACAGCTACGATACCAGAGACACCTATATGTTCCTGCAAGATAGAATACTATAACTGGTGTTATTAATTGAAAAAAATAACTAAAATATTAAATTCGTCAGCAAATTTTGTTGAGAAATATAAACTTAATATAAGAGAAAGCTATCCCAATAATAAGTCCAAAGATTGCTCCACCTCCTGCAACTACTAAAAAAATTTATATCCTGCATTAGTTACAGAAAATGTGTTAGTAAGAACGGCTGCTAGAGCTATATTAAATGATACAAGACCCAGAAGCATCATTAAGAAGTGATTCACCTTCTAATATAGCCATAAGTCCTTTAGGTAGTTTCATTCCTTTAGTTATTGATTTAACAGCAACAGCATCTGTAGGTGATAAGATAGCAGCTAAAACAAAACATGCTGCCCAAGGAATCATTGGAAGCAATAAATGAATTATGCTACCAACAACAATTACTGTCACAAGAACTAAAAATATTGCCATATATATAATTGGTTTTTTTATACAACCAAATATTTTTTTAATGAAGAGTTAAAACCATCAGTAAAACAATAATGGAGCGATAACTAACATCATAAACATTTCTGATTCAAACTCAAAAATGGAGTGGGAAGATTAGGGATAAAAGTTACCGCAGCACCAAGAATTATTTGGAATAAAGCGGCTGGAATACGAGGAATAATATTGTTAAGAAAAGAACCAAGAATAACAATAACTATTAGTATTCCCAAGAGTAGTTAGTATTTCCATAGAAAAACTCCTTTGTAATTATTTTTATTATTTATTTGTACCAATATATTTTTACAATTATTTAATATTAAAAATCAACGATTATACAATCTGAAGGAAGTTAATAATGAATATTGTAAAACATTAATTTTAATAGTTTTTAGAAGAGGTGTTATTTGTTATTTTTTTAGAAATGAAATTATCGCCATATCTAAATATTAATACTTAGACATAGCGATTGATTTAATTTTATATATTGTTAGTAAAAGTTACCAACTAATTACTTTTTCCATCTTCTATTTTAATATCAGCGTCATAAAGTTTGTTTTAGAAGCTCTTCATCAAAGAAGTTCTCAGCTTTATCATTCTTTATAACTTTTCCCATCAAGAAGAGCAATAATATTATCACTGTATGCTAGTGCTTGATTTATATCATGTAGTACCATGATAATAGTAATTCCTAAAGATTTATTAAGATCTCTAACAAGTTGCATTATAGATTTTTTTGATATTTTTATATCAAGGAAGGTTGTAGGTTCGTCTAATATAATAATATCAGTGCTTTGTGCTAACGCCATTGCGATGTAAACACGTTGAAGTTGACCACCTGATAACTCATCTACATGTTTATCTCTATAGGCTTTTAGATTAGTTTTTTTCAAGAGCAAATTCAATTTTTTTCAACATCACTAGCGTTAGGTTTATAAAAAGAAAATATTTTTGATAAGGAAGACGAGCGAAACTAACCATATCATAAACAGTAATTTCTCTTGGAGTTTCATTCTTTTTGATAAACAATCGCAAGAATACTCGCAAGTTCTTTTTTAATGAATATGAATTTAATTCTTTACCTTCGAGTTTGATACTTCCAGAATTATAGTTTAAATTTTTTTGGCTAATATTTTTTTATAAGTGTACTCTTACCACATCCATTTTTACCAAGTAGGGTAGTAATTTTACCTTTTTTTCAATATCTACATTAAGTTTTTTTCGAAAAAGAGTATTTTTTTATTATTATACTTAAATGTAAGATTATTAATTTCTATTATATTTTCCATTAACTTACTCCTTTCTTAACTAAAATAATAAATGCAGGTCCACCGATAATCATCATTATTAAATCAGCAGGTATTTCGATTGGCGCGAAAATAACACGACCGATTGTATCGAATAATAGTAGAATAAATGCTCCAAGTAAAGCACTAAATGGGAATAGTATAGATATGATTTCTACCAATTATAATCTTAGCAATATGAGGTGTAATAAGAGCTAAAAAGACCATAACACCAGCAACAGCTGTAGACACAGAAGCAAGAGCTACCGCAACAAATGAGATTAGCAGGCGAATCATATTAATATTGATTCCTAGTGAACTAATAATATTATCATCTAAGGCGAAGATATTACATAGTTTTGCCAAGAAGAAACTGATAATTAGTAAAATAGGAATCCAACTTAATAATAATGAAACATCATCCCAGTTTTTAGTTCCTAAACCAACAGTCTTGAATGCTGATGAAGTAGTAGAATTTGCTTGGTTTAAGTATTGCATAGAACTTAGTATTCCTGTGAAGAAATAACTTATCGCAATACCTATTAAAAATAATTTTTAACATTGTTTTTTTGTTCTACCAGCTAAGTAAATAAATGATTAAGAAACCAAGGACACCACCGATGATAGAAAACACTGATTTAAACAGTAAAAATTGTGGGAATAATCCTAACCCTAAGTATAAAAATAGGTTAGCTCCACTAGAAACCCCTATAATACTAGGATCGACAAGCGGGTTCTTTAATACTGTTTGTAATAATAAACCACTAACACCAAGAGCTGCACCTACTAATATAGTGATGATAATTCTTGGGAAACGAACGTCGATAATTGCATTAACATTGGCGTATTCTCCAGTAAAGATACCAACAGCTAATTGCCCAACGCTAGCTTTTATACTACCACTATTCGCTGCAAAAAATACTGTACTTAATAAAAGTAGAATAAGAACAGAAAAAGTGATTGCTTTTTTGTTGTTAAACATTAAGAACCTCCTTATATAGTTTATATGTTTAGTATATCATATTGTTTTTAAATTAGATTATATAAAAAAACCAGAGGCAGCAATGTGCTACTTCTGGTTTTAAGTATTAGTTACTATAGAAAATACTGTATAGACTTTCTAATCCTTTTTGGTAATCATATGTAGCTGTCATACCAAACATTGAGCTATCTAAATCGACAACTTTATTATTTTTTACCGCATCGAAGTGAGACCAACTCTTATTGTTTTCAAATTCTTTTTTAAACATTTCATTTACGGTATCAGGCATAGCATGAGCAGTACGTAAAATAAAGTCTGGTTTATCATTTAAAGCAGTTTCTAAGTTTAGATTTTTAAACTCTTCAGTACCTTTAATGATATTTTCACCACCTGCTAATTTTACAAGGTTACCTACATAAGATTTTTTTCAGTAGCTGCCATGTAACTTCCAGGTAATCCCATAAGAACAAGAACTTTTGGTTTCTTCTTATTAGCAATTTTCTCATTGAATTTAGCGAAGAAATCATCATGTTCTTTCTTTAATTCTTTGAATTTTTCTGTTTTACCAAATTCTTTTGCAAGGTCTTCTGTAATAGAATATAGTCCATTAACGCTACGAATATCTACAAATTTATAGGGATTTTTATTTTTTCTCGAAATCCTTCTTTTTATCCAGTCTTGTAAACTATCTGGAGCATATACGATAGAAGGATTAATAGATTTGATAACTTCCATATTTGGATTCATTGGAAGACCGATTTGAACAGTATTGTCATATCTTTTTAGGCATACGACCTAATTTTTGTAGTAGGGAACACCTGCTAATTTAATATCAAGTACATTTGCGACTTGAGCTAGAGCTACAGAATCCATTACTACACGTTTTCCATTTTCTTCTTCAGATTTTTATCTTTATTTACACCTGTTAAGTCTATCGTTTCATTAAAAGCTTTATCAGCTAGATTAGGATCAGTTCCAGTAGTGTTACCAGCTTTATTTTGTGACGAACAAGCAGTAAGAACTAGAATACTGGCTAATAGTAGTGTAAATAGTAGGGATAGTTTTCTTTTCATGAATTATCTCCTAGTTATTTTTTCTTTTTTTACGAGGAAAGTAAAGTCCAGCAGCTATTGCAAGAACTCCAATACCACCTAAATAGTAAGGTGTGTAGTTTGTTTCTTTGATAGCTTTCCATATCTAAGCCATCATTTCCGTTTTTAATAGTATCAGTATTGACTTCTACGAAATAACGAACAGGACGATTCATAGGTTCTACGTACATTTGTACCATAGCTAAGAAGTTTTCATTTGGTACTTCGAATCGATAATCAACATAGCTATCTTTATATTGTTCAATATTAACTTTTGTTTCAGTAGCAGCAACTTGTTTGAATTCTCCATCTTTTTGAAGAACTTTGATGAAAGGACCTTGTTCTTTACTACGTTGAACCCAGTTCATAAGGTGAATACGTACTGTAGCGTATAATTTACCATCTTTTGTACGTTGAAGCATAGCTTTAGACCAACGTTTTTCACCATTAGATTTTTGGTTCTTAAGAGCTTCATTAAGGTCTCCACCTGCGTTAATAGGTGAGATTACTCCTTGTACCATACCTTCACCGATAGCTGTATTTTTAGTACCACCATCAGCTGTAACCCCAGTAAGAGGGTTTAGATATGAACCTGTGATATCAAGGTTATAAAGACCAGGATTTTTTGTTTTTTTGATCTGTCTTTGAAGTAATCTTCTAGTTTTTTTAGTAACAAAATCCTTCTGGAGCTTTATTTCTCATCTTTTTATCTTTGTTTTTCTTCTTCTTTTTTTCTTATCTTCAGTTTTTTATCTTTGTTTTTAGAAGAATCTTCAGAACCAGATACTAGGTTAGCTGCTGACCAGTTAAATTTAATAATAGCATTTTGAGATGCATCTCCACCCATAATTTGGTTCATAGCATCAACAGAAACACGAACACCGACTTTATCAGGTTTAGCTTCTCCAAAATTAAAGCTTAATGTACCAGGATATGTACTAGTACCACCATTTAAGTTTGTATCGTTATAAGTACTTGTTACAGAAGCAGCAGTAAGGTTACCAGAAAAAATTGGAGATGAGTAGATGCTAAGTGATAATAAGTGACCGTGCATATTACTGAAATCCATTGGAGTGAATTGTACAGAGATAGTAGAGGTATTATTATCATGAACGTTTACAGTAGCATGTGTAGCTAGTGCATTATTTCCCATAGAAAGACGACCACTGTTTTCAGAATGCCACAGTTCTACAGGAACACTATATACTCTGTCAGCTGCATGTACATTTTTAACGAAAGGTACATTACTAGATGTAACGATAAACGTTAATGTAGCAATAACTATCGTTAACAGTTTTAAAATTCGTTTCATTATAAAAAAACTCACTTTCTTTTTGTATTATTTTAATTAGAAAGGCGGGAAGTTTTCCCGCCTTACGGAATCGATAATAGTAAGCTAAATTAGCGGGGTATTATCTTAATATTTATTTTTGTTTTCTTCTTCCAACAAGAACTGCACTGATTAAAGTAAGAGCTCCTGCAAGAATTGATGAAGATGTTTCTAAACCAGTGTTAGAAAGTCTACCATTGTTTAAACGTCCACCTTTTGGAGTTAGTGCACGATTACCGTTAGCACTTGATCCTGGTTGTCCACCATCAATAACAGCAGTACCTTGTCTTTCAGTAGCATTAGACCAGTTTAGACTAAGGATTGCATCTTTTTTACCACCACCTGGCATAAGACTTTCCATTGTTGGTACAAATACAGAAACAGGAATGTTAGTTAATTTTTCATTAGATGTGAAGTGTACTTCTACTTGATTATTAGCCCCACCTGTTTCATTAATAGGATATTCAATACCGTTAACCCAGAAACCTCTAATTCCGTCACTCATTCCTCCAACTTTAATGTCGTGGAAACGAACTTTGTAGTGATAAGTATTTCCATGTTTGAAAACAGTGATTCCATCTAATGCTGCATTCCCCATAGATACACGACCTGCTTCATATGCATTTAATAATGTTGCAGTTACATTATCGTAAAAAGTAACTGGCACTTTTACGCCTTTACCTTGAGGTGCAGCAGGTTTAGCTGGTGTTGTAGGTTTTGGTGTTTCAGATTTTGGAGTAGGTTTAGTCTCAGCAGGTTTAGCTGGTTCTGTAGGTTTAGTAGTTTCTTCAGGTTTAACAGGTGTTGAAGTTGCTGGTTTAGGACTCTCAACAGGTTTAGGAGCAAGTTTTTCTTGAACTCCAGTTAAATCTAGACTAAAAATTGTATCTTTTTTACCTTGACCAGCAGTTCCAGTAATCAATCCAATATTCTCCATTGTTTGAACAAATACAGTAGCGTTAATTCTTGATTTTAATTCAGGTAGAGTAAATTCAGCCAATTTAGGATTTTTAGCACTTGGATCTTCTGTATATTTTATTGGTTGTAATGATATTTCTTGTCCTTCTATCCAAAGTTTAGATACTCCATCGACTAATCCATTCATATCGATATCTTTTTAATATTAACTTATATTTATAACCATTGGATACTTTTTGAACGGTTAGTTTAACTATAGAAGCAGCAGCCATTGACGGTTTTTCCAGCTTCGTATGCATTTAAAGCTGTAGTTTTTAACTGGTACCTCTGGGTTTTGAGTATCAGCTGCTAATAAAACTTTGTTATTGTTTTTTGCGGTTGTTGAATAATCTACTACAGCAAGAGTAGAGATAATTGTTGCTGCTGATAGAACTTTTTAATAATTTATTAGTTTTTCATGTTTTTATTTATCCTCCTCAGATTTCTCTATACATGACTTTTATACAAAGGGATAAACTATCCCTTTGTATAAGAATTTTGTTTATTTTTATTTGTTATTTTTCCTGCGTAATAATAGGGCAGATAGTAGTGCTAATACACCCTAATCCAGCAGTTGCTGTTGCATTTTAGTCCAGTTTTAGCTAATTGTTTAAGTCCTTTAGCTACCGTTTGAGAAGTATTTTTGAGAAACCGTTTTTTCTAAGTCTAAAAGCAGGTAATTTGTCTTTACCTACTTTTTACGATAGTGTAATGACTGAAGTGATTTGTAAAGAATGTAAGTTTTTCCATCTTTATAATTATAAAAACTTGGAACTTTTTCTAATTTATCACCATTTACATAGTAAACCTCTAATTTATCATTTTTTATTTGCTACTACAGCTACTGTAACGGCACGTGTTTCACCTTGTTTTTTGATTTCTTTTACCATTAGAATCAGCGAAGTGAAGATCGATTGTTTTAACAACACTTAGATTTTCATCAGCTTTTTAACAAGTTCTTTAACTTTAGCTACAGTTTTTTCATCAGCTTTTTGTACAACTAAGTGATGAGCTTTTATAGCAGTGTTATCAAATGTTACTGTAACATCTTCAGAAGAACCATTTTCTACAAGTTTTGCAACCAATGTATCTTTAAGAGATGCAGTTTTTACAATTGCTTCTAATTGTTTTAGCTTCTTCTTTACTTTAAAGATGTATCTTCAGCGATGTTTTTCTACAGCTTTTTCTTAATATCTTCTAATTTTTGATTTCGTTAACTTTGTTATTAAGTTTATCTGCTTTTTTTCAGCTTCAGTTTTTAATTCAGTTACTTTTTGCAGTAAGTTGTTTTTCAGCTGTAGCTTTTTTTCTGTAGCTAATTTTTTTCTTTTTCAGCTTCAGTAGTAGCATTGTTTATAGCTTCTTCTTTCTCTTTAACTAGTTTTTCTAATTGAGCTTTAGCAGTTTTTAAATTATTTACTGTTTCTTTTGCAGCTTCAGCTTGTTCTTCAACTTTTTTTGTTTTTCAGCTTGGATTTTTTTCAATAGCTTCTTTTTAGAGCTTTTTTTCTTTTTCAGCTTGAGCTTTAGCAGCAGCTTCTTTTCTCTAATCTTTCTTTTTCAAGACGATCAGCTTCAACTTTTGGAGTTGTTCCTGCAGCTGGTTCTTCAGCTTTTAGTGTTGTTCCCTGCTGCTGATTCTTCAGCTTTTGGAGTTGTTCCTGCAGCTGGTTCTTCAGCTTTTGGAGTTGTTCCTGCAGCTGGTTCTTCAGTTTTTGGAGTTGTTCCTGCAGCTGGTTCTTCAGTTTTTGAGTTGTTCCTGCAGCTGGTTCTTCAGCTTTTGGAGTTGTTCCTGCAGCTGGTTCTTCAGCTTTTGGAGTTGTTCCCTGCAGCTGGTTCTTCAGCTTTTGGAGTTGTTCCTGCAGCTGGTTCTTCAGCTTTTGGAGTTGTTCCTGCAGCTGGTTCTTCAGCTTTTGGCGTTGTTCCTGCAGCTGGTTCTTCAGCTTTTTGGAGTTGTTCCTGCAGCTGGTTCTTCAGCTTTTGGCGTTGTTCCTGCAGCTGGTTCTTCAGCTTTTGGTGTTGTTCCTGCAGCTGGTTCTTCAGCTTTTGGCGTTGTTCCTGCAGCTGGTTCTTCAGCTTTTGGTGTTGTTCCCACAGCTGGTTCTTCCCCTTTTGGCGTTGTTCCCGCAGCTGGTTCTTCAGCTTTCGGTGTTGTTCCTGCAGCTGGTTCTTCTGCTTTTTCTCTTTCAAGTTTTTCTTTTTCAAGACGAGCAGCTTCGGCTTGAGCTTTTGTAGCTTCGTCTTGGTGTAAAGTAGTAACTTGTTCTGCTGTTAATGGTGTAGCAGCATTCCAATTAAAGTTTAATGTGGCAGGAACATTTGAATGTAATGGTTTGCCATTAGATGATACAGCGAAATTGATAGTTTTTTCTGTTAATTTTTCAGCACTTGTAAAGTGGAATAGTTTTTCATTACCTTCACCACCAAGATCTGTTCGTTCAGCAGCTTTACCATCAACACTTAATGAATCAACAGTTCCTACAAGAGGTCCGAATTGTAAGTTTTTAAATGTTAAGTAGTAGTGGTAAGTGTCGTTAACTTTTTCTACACGAGTTTTTTCGTGAACTAGGGCACCATCTGACATTGATAGTTTATCAGCAACACTAGCATCATAAATTTTAGCCGGTACTGAATTATTAGCAGCTTCTTCTTTAGTAGCTTCTATAGTAGGGAATTCTAAAGTGATAGTACTGTCGGCGTTTCTTTCTTCATATCTTGGTTTAGCCCCGCCTTTTGTTCGCACGCTCATAACAGCATCTACTTGAATTTTATCTAGTAAAGAATCGGTTAAGATTTTACCTTCTTTTAGTTTAGTAGCTGCATCAACTTCAGTAAAGCTAACTTCAGTTCCTTTGTATGTAAGTTTAGAAACTGTGAATGGTTTGTTGCGCATTAAGAAGTTAGAATCATCTTGTCCTTCTTTAACTTGAATAGTGTATTGATATTTATCACCAACTTTTTCTACTTTAACATCTTTAACGAATGCTTTTTCATAGATTGAAGCTTTACCTGTTGTTCTACCATATAATTCCCCTTTTACAGTAGTAGGGAAAGTAGTAGGTACTTTATCAGCAGTTACTGCATGATCAGCAACTGTAGGTGCAGCAGGTTTAGGCTCTTCTTTAGGTTTCACCGGTGCAGGTGTAGGAGTGACTGGTTTTGGTTTAGCAGGCACCACTACTTCTTCGATTTTAGCTGGTCTTTCTGTATATGGAGTTGCAGTTATATAGTATAGTTGCAATGTAACAAAGTGAGACATTAATGGACCCTTTTTACCGTCTTTTCCTGGGTATGGAGCTGTACCGTCTAATTGGATTTTTTCTAGTAGCTTATCTGTTGTAATAGACCCTTCTTTAATAGATGAATCTCCGTTTGTTGCAAGAGTAGTTAAAGGTACATCTTTACCTTCGTAGGCTATTTTTTCCATTTCAAACGGATAGAATTCTCCACCTACATCAGCGAGACCTTTTTTGAATCTTAATGTATATTTATATTTTTCTCCAACTTTTTCAACTTTAACGTAACTATCTAACGCAGAACCGTATAATGATTCTTCATCATTGTTGTTAGCATTTCTTAAATGTCCTTGAACGTGAATAGGGAAGTCTTTTTTTAATAGTTCCTTTATATTCAACGTCTTTGTTAGGATTTTCGTAAGTTGCAGCTTCGTAGTTATCAGCTGTGACTTTTTTTCTAGCTAAAGATGATAAGTCAAATTTTAAAATCATTTTTTGAGTTCCAGTTCCAGGATTATTAGTCATTTCACCAATAGATTCCATAACAGGAACAAACACTTCAGTAAATGTTTCTAGTTTATTATTATCATCAATTTTATTTTTATCTACATTGTAAGTAACAGTTTTTGGATAAACAGTACGATTAGGGAATTTCTTTTTGTATGTATCAATATATGCATCTTTTTCGTTTTCAGCGTAATTTTTCAACTATAGTAGAGTCTTTTAAATTCATTGTCTTTTTATTTCAAAACGATTTGAATGAGTTTTATCACCATCATAGTATTTTAAATCTCCTAAGTATCCAGACATAGCGCCTAATTTAATAGGTTTAAATGTAACATTTACAGAGTACTGTCCATTTTTTTACTATTAATTTTGTTTTTTTCGTTATCTAATCCAGCGGCAGCCATAGAAGGATTTTTTTCCCGTTACCGAAGTTAATAGCTTCAGCAGTAATTTTGTATTCTCCATCTTTTTAATGCTTTAACATCTTGAGCTGCAGTAGCAGGTTCTTCAACTTTAGGCGCAGTAGTTGCTGGTGTTGTAGCTGCAGGGTAGTTGCTGTTGGTGGCGTAGTTGGAGCAACAACAGGTGTTTCTGCTGCAGAAGCAAAGTTATCTTGATCATATGCTTCGATTGCCGCAATTGCTGAGAATATAGCAGTTGCAGACAAAACTTTTAATAATGTTGTATTTTTTTCATATAGATATATTTCTCCTTTATTAATAGGTTAATTATTTGTTGATTATTTTTTTAATCTTCAACATTATTATATTACAAAAGATTAAAAATAAAGGTAAAAATGATAATTAGTCTCATGTACAAAAGCAAAACCTTAGTTTTTACTTTAAAGTTTCAAAAAAATAAGACACAATTTATCCACATTTTTATATAGTGGAAGTGACTCGAAAATCGATTTTGAAAGAATAGATTTTATCGAGTCACTTCATAAAGTTTATAAGACATCTAAAAAGCTTTTATAAAGTGAATTTAGATATCAATAAACTACTACGTCTATTAGTTTTTCATATAAACTCTTTTTAAAAAAATTTAAGATTTTTGGTTAGCGCCTCTTAAATTGAGTATTATTTTGCAATTCTTCTATGCAAAAGCAAATGAAGCAAGTAATATTAGTAAACCATAAACAAATGTGGCTTTATTAGTTACACCTGTTTTTTTGCTAATGTTTTAGTGTTTTTTTAGCTACTTGTTTTATCTCTTGAGCATTTGTTTTTGTATTGAAATCTGTATTGTTATTTAATGAATTTATATTAATATTCGAATTAGTTTGGTTTGTTGTTTCTTTTTTTAATGATAGTATATAAGCTGAAATGATTTGTAAAGAATGTTAATTTTTCCATTTTTTATAGATACTTGTAATTTTTCAAGGTTATTATCATTTACATAATATACCTCTAATTTTTCATTTTCTTTTAGCTAATAGCGCTACGGTAACGGTGCGAGTTTCACCTTTTTTATCGATTATATTTCCTTTTTCATCTTTTAAAATAAAGATCAATCGTTTTTTTATTACCTGCATGTTTTTCATCAGTATTTTTAACTAAAGATTCTACTTTAGTTGCATTATTTTTCGTCAGCTTCTACGACTACAAATTGAGTTGCTTTAATATTAGAGTTGTTAAATGAAACACTAATGTTACTAATTTCACCCTATGTTTTTTTCACAGTAGCTATCAAAAGTATCTTTAAGAGTAGCAGTTTTTATAATTGCTTTAAGTTTTTCTTTTTCACTTTCTGAAATACTGCTATCTTTCATAATCTCATCGACTGTTTCAGATTTTTAGTTTTTTTCTAGTTTTTCAATTTTTCTCTTTTCTTTAGCAAGTTTTTTCTTTTTCCGCCTGGGCTTTGGCAATAGCTTCTTTTCTAATCTTTCTTTTTCAAGACGAGTGGCTTCCTCTTTTTCTTTGGCAAGTTTTTTCTTTTTCCGCCTGAGCTTTTAGCAGCTTCTTCTTTTTCTAATCTTTCTTTTTCAAGTTTTTCTTTTTCAAGACGAGCAGCTTCAGCTTTTTTTCTTTTGGCAAGTTTTTTCTTTTTCCGCCTGAGCTTTTGGTAATAGCTTCTTTTTCTAATCTTTCTTTTTCAAGACAGAGCGGCTTCAGCTTTTTTTCTCTTTCAAGTTTTTTTCTTTTTCAAGACGAGTGGCTTCTTCTTTTTCTTTAGCAAGTTTTTCCGCGTCTGATAGCACTTCGGGTCTATTAATATTAGTAGTTATTACTAATTTAGCTTCAGGTCTAGAATTACCCATTCCATCGTTTGGCACTCTAATGTCATAACTATTTTTACTTCTTTTTCTAGTTCTACTATTAATTTCTTATCGAAATTTCCGATTTCTCCTGTTAAAGAATTTAAATCATCATATTTATTAACTACGAAGTATTTAACTTTTTCACCATCTATTTTATCTTTGAATACATCTATTTCTAATAGGTGAGAGTGCATTGAACCGAATAGCATCGTTTTTTTAAATTTAAATCTAAATATGTTTTTATCAGGGAGTAAAAATTAATTTACCTTTGTTTGTAAATACCTGATTAGCCATTGATGTCTCATTAGGTCTATAGAATTTTTTTAATAGAGTAGTCTATATCTTGAGTTGGATATTTATATGATAAATTGTTTAAAAGATTCATACAGTTCTTTTTATATTATTTTTGAAGTGATGATGCATCATTTAGAGAGTTATTTGTTTTTTTGAAACTAACGCTTTTAACTCATCTAATTTTTTTCTTTAGTTAACAATTGAGACAATATATCAGAATTTACTATATTTGTTAAGTTTTTCGAAAATTATTCTGTAAGTATTTAAGATCTGTGTTTTTCTGATTTTTAATTTTTTTAAGATTAATATCAAGGTTTTTCTAAATGTAATACAATGTTTGATAAACTTGCTTTTTGGTCTAGCTAGAGTTTTTGATTTTTCAAGTTCAGCTTCAAGATTTGCTTTTTGCAGTTGAAATTGTACTTGTATCTGAGAGTATTTTTCTGTTTCACGTACTTTATTATTTAACTCTATAGTTTTTCTTTTTTTCAATATTTGAGAATCTTTTTCAGCAATAACAAAAATAAGCTTCATCGCTATTTACATTAAATTCTACTCCTTTTTAGAAGGTGTAGAAGGAATTAGACGAAGAATTCCATTTTCGTAGATGTATACTTGTGTATTTGCGGTAGCTTCATATCCAGCTATATTAAGTGTAAATATTGGATTTTTCATTAATGTTCCAACCATCTTTGTCAAGAGGAGTGAATTTAGAACCATCTTTTTTTCGTTAAATCAAATTTAAAAGAATTAACTTTTGTTAGTCCTAGTTCTTGAACTTTGCTATCGAGAGTATAGTTCATGATTCTTTCGGAAAACAGGAGTAGTTTTAATAGCTACATCTTCATCTAATAAGAATTTGTTTTTGATGAAAGAGTTGCAGTATATTCTTTATTATTTATGTTTAATGTTGTTTCTGCTTTGTCAAGAGTTTCTTTTTCGAATGGTAAAATGTATGTTTTTGTTGCACTGCTTTCTGTACCATCAATATTAAAAGATTTAACTTTAACGATAATATTTCCTCCGCCAGAAGTAATATTTGTTCCTTCGGCAAATGGATCTATATTTATATTATATGAAAACTCCGGTTTTGTGAGGATTGGCATTAGCAAATTTAATAGTTGCATCTTGAGAGTTAAATGTAGGCTCACTTCCATCGATAGTATATTTAATATGTCTTGTTTTTGTGTTAATTAAATTGTTTCTTTCAAATGACATTTCTAGTGTGTGGTGGTAGTGCTTTGCTAATTTAAATTTATTTCCACTTAAGCCATTATAAGGTGTATAAGTGATACCATCTTTTGTAAAAATCATATTCTTTACTAGGTTCGTTTGCTTTCTTGATTCTTGTACCACCTAAGGTAGCTTTAATAGAAAATAATTTCGGTTCATCAACTTGTGCATTATTATTTACTACTACGTTAGCATCATTCCAAGTAATGGTACCATATTGTTTCATTATTCTTGCAGGATATTGAAAATCACCATAGACTATAACTTCTTTTTTTCCAGTTACTGGTATTTTAACCTCTGATATTTCGTATATTGAGTCAGAAGTGAGTTATTGTTTCTATTATTTTTATTAGAGACAGGTGATAGTAAGTTGGAGTCTTTAGCATTTTGAATTTCTTTATCACTATATTTTATATTTTGAATACCGTCATTGTTCTTTTCCTTCTCCAACTTTGCTGTAATAGTTAAAAACTAAATATTCTTCATTGTTTTCTCTTATGATTTTTCCCTATAGTATCGACATTTTTCTAACTTTAGGTGTAGTTATAGTGTCATCTTTTACAGATAATTTGACAAATCTAGTATCAGTGTTTTCAGTGGTATTAATATGCAATGGTTTTAATTTATTAAAATTGTGTTAAAATCATATTTTGTGTTCCAGAACCAGCAGTCATTGACTCCATAACAGGAACGAAAAACTTGCGTATATGTCTCTAGTTTATTATTATCATCAATTTTTATTTTTATCTACAGAATAAATAAATGTTTTTGGATAAACTGTACGGTTAGGGAATTTCTCTTTATATTTTTTACAAATTCATCAGTTTCATTAGTACCATAATTTTTCAACTATAGTAGTATCTTTAAATTCACTGTCATCGATTTCGAAACGATTTTTATGAGTTTTATCACCATCATAGTATTTCAAATCACCTAAATAACCAAATTGTCCAGCAAATGCAATTGGTTTAAATGTAACACTTACAGAGTACTGTCCATTTTTTACTATTAATTTTGTTTTTCGTTATCTAATCCAGTGGCAGCCATAGAAGGCTTTTTCCCGTTACCGAAGTTAATAGCTTCAGCAGTAATTTTATATTCTCCATCTTTTAATGCTTTAACGTCTTGTGGTACAGTAGCTGGTTCATCAGCCTTAGGCGTAGTTGTTGCCGGCGTTGTAGCTGTTGGAGCAGCTGCTACAGGAGTAGTTGCTGTCGGTGGCGTAGTTGGAGCAACTGCTGTTGGAGTAGTTGCTGTTGCTGAATTGCTTGTAACAACAGATGTGTCTTCTGCTGCAAAAGCAAAACTATCTTGATCGTAAGCTTCAATTGCTGCAACGGCTGAGAATATAGCTGTCGCGGATAGAACTTTTAATAATGTATTGTTTTTTTCATTTTCTATTTTTCCCTTCTTTCTCATCTAAAAATGTACAAACTTTTATTCACATTTTAGACACAATTAGTTTTGTAAGATTGGGAAAAATCCATGGCGTTACTTTACTTTAGTAAGTAACGCTGAATTATTCCCAAAATGATGTTTATTTATTAATGAAAACAGATAAATTGTGTATTTAATTAACAAGATTAACACGTTATATAGCATTATTCATTAGTGTTTTAATGAAACCAAAATAAGGTAATTAATGTTGCTAATCTATTGCAATTCTGTAAGATTGATTTTTTTAAAAAAACTTCAACATATAATCTGTACGTCATTATTATATCATAGAAGATTGAATCAATAAAGATAAATGTGATAATGAGTTTTATTTAAATTCAAAAAAATAAATAAAAAAATTACTATAAAATTATAGATTTAGTTAATAAGTTCGATATATTTTTATATGTTTATTCAATTTATAAAATATAAAAATATTATTATTAAAACTTTTTGTATTAAACCAATATCATTTATACTAAAGTTGTAAACCCTTAAACTAATTTGTTGACATTTATTTTTCTGTGCTACGATTTAAAAAGTAAATAGAATAAAATCACTGGGGAGCCTTTAGGCTGAGATAACACAGTTAGACCCTTTGACCTGAACTAGATAATGCTAGCGTAGGAAATGTGAATGAATATAAATTGGATTATTCTATAAAGAATGATACTTTATTATTTGTAATATAATTTTCATAGTTCTCATACGCTGGTAGGAGGGCTTTTTGTTTATCAATAGTGATGATATTTTTATGTTTAATTTTATTAAAATAACAAGGGGAATACCTATGAAACTTATTACCAAAAATTATGGAGGAAAAAGCACTACCTATCGTTGATAAGATATATAATGATGGATTTATACAAGGGTTAATTAATGCGGATTTATCAAAGGATGCTGTTGAGCATTATTTGAAAAGCTGATGCATTATATTTAGAAAAATTTTAGCGATATTTATGCGATGCTTTTAGCCAAAAGTAATGATAAAGTTGAGAAAAACTTCTTTTTAGGACAAATTAATTTTTGTGTTAAACGAAGAAATTGCAGCTCATAAAAACTTAGCTGATTATATAGGAAGGGACTATCATGAAATAATAAAAAGGTGGAGAGTGGTATCCATCTGCAGATCATTATATAAAACATATGTATTATAATGTATTTGCTTTTGGTATGGCAGAAGCGTTAAGTGCAATGGCACCATGTCCGTGGATTTATAAAATGGTAGCTAGAAAAATTCTTGATAATCATAATTTAGCAGATGATCATCCTTTAAAATTCTGGGTAGAGTTTTATGCTGGCGGATTGGTTGATGAAGTACTTACTGAGTACTATAAAATAATAAATCGTGAAGCTGAATTTATGAGTGAAGAAGGGAAAGCCCGTCTTGTTAAAAATTTCCTAGAAAGTTGCGAACATGAACGTCGCTTCTTCAACATGGCTTATACACAAGAGCGTTGGGATTTAGAGGTGTAGATTATGACAAAACTAAATATTGCTTTAACTATCGCTGGGACTGATCCAACGGGTGGAGCTGGTATTATGGCTGATTTAAAAAGTTTTCAAGCTCGTGAAGTTTACGGTATGGCTGTAGTTACTAGTGTTGTTGCACAAAACACTCTAGGTGTTCAAATGATTAGAAACTTAGACTTAGATATACTAGAAGCTCAATTAAAGAGTGTCTTTGATGATATAACACCTAATAGTATAAAAACTGGAATGATTGCAAATGCTGATATGATGAAGTTGATTAAAAAATATTTACTAAAAGATGTTCCATACGTTGTTGATCCAGTAATGGTTGCGACAAGCGGAGATAAATTGATAGATGATGTTGCTAGAAAACATCTAAAAGAAGAGATACTACCGCTAGCAACTATTATTACACCGAATGTACCAGAAGCGGAAGAAATAGTCGATTTTAAAATAGTAACTGAAGATGATGTTAATCGTGCAGGGAAGTTCATTATCGATGAAGTTGGATGTAAGTCAGTAGTTATAAAAGGTGGACATCTAACAGGAGAAGCAAAAGATTATTTATTTTTAAATGATGGTACTAAAAAAGTATGGACTAGTGAAAGATTTAAGACTAATCATACACATGGAACAGGTTGCACATTCTCAGCTGTTATTGCTGCAGAGTTAGCAAAAGGTAAAAGTATAATTGAAGCTGTAGGTATTGGAAAAAAATTCATTACAGCAGCGATAAAATATACACCAGAAATAGGTCATGGAAATGGACCTGTAAATCATATAGCATTTAAAGGAGATTTATAAACATGACAAGTTTAAAAATTATTAAAAGAGAAAACACCACTAGTAATTTGTATAACTAATGATGTAGTTAAGAATTTCACAGCAAATGGATTAGTAGCATTAGGAGCATCACCAGCGATGAGTGAATATCCAGAAGACTTGGAAGATTTATTAAAATATGCTGGAGGATTATTAATTAATATCGGTACATTAACAGATGAAACTTGGAAGTTATACCAAGAGGCACTAAAAATAGCTGAAAAATATAATGTACCTGTAGTATTAGATCCTGTAGCCTGTGGAGCGGGAGCTTATAGAAAAAAAGTATCAGATGATTTAATAAATAATTACAAACTGGCAGCTATTAGAGGAAATGCAGGAGAGATTGCATCTTTAGTCGGCATAAATGTAGCCTCTAAGGGAGTAGACAGTGCAGGAGTAGATAATATTGATGAAATTGCTTTAGCAGCAAATGCTAAGTTTAATATTCCAATAGTAGTAACTGGGGAAGTTGATGCTATTGCTGTTAATGGTGAGGTAGTGACTATCCATAACGGAAGTGCAATGATGCCGAAAGTTATTGGAACAGGATGTTTATTAGGAGCTGTATTAGCGAGCTTTATAGGACTAGAAAAAGGACAAGAATTGAAATCTTTAGAAACAGCAATGTTAGCATATAATATTGCCGGGGAAATGGCAGAAAAGCGTCCTAATGGACATCTACCAGGAACGTTTAAAGTTGAATTTATTAATGCATTATATGAAGTTACTGATAAAGATATAGAAACATTTAAAAAGGTGAAATAAGATGTTTAATAAAGAACTATTAAAAATTATATTTTTATTTGTGGAACGACTACTTGCTTAGGTAAGGATTTATATACAGTTGTTGAAGATTCTTTAAAAAGGTGGTATAACTTTATTTCAATTTCGAGAAAAAGGTAAAGGTGCTTTAGAAGGTAAAGAAAAACTGAAATTAGCAGTAAAAATTCAGGATTTATGTAAAAAATACAATGTACCGTTTATCGTAAATGATGATATAGAGTTGGCATTAGAAATAGATGCTGATGGGGTTCATGTAGGACAAGATGACCTTGGTGTTGATGAGATTAGAAAACTGATGCCAAATAAAATAATCGGTCTTTCTATAGGAAATGAAGAAGAATTAAAACAATCCAAAGTTGAATATGTAGATTATGTTGGTGTAGGACCTGTATATGTCACACAATCAAAAGATGATGCAGGTGGTGCAATAGGATATGAAGGACTAGAATTAATGAGAAAATTATTACCTCAGATGCCATTAGTGGCAATCGGTGGTATTCAGACACAACATATTAAAGATGTTATGAAAACAAATGTTGATGGTGTGTCTATTATTTCAGCAATTTCATATTCAGATAATATTGAAAAAACAGTTCGTGAAATGAACGAACAATTTTAAAATTAGCCCTCCAAAGGAAAATCATCCCTTGATATTTTTCAAGTGATGGTACTAAGAGTAGAAGAAAAAATTTTTACCGGTTTTTTATTCTGCTCTTTTACATTATCAATTGATAAATAAATTGATAAGTTATATAATTAGTGTGAAAAAGAATACTAAAATATTGATAGGAGGAATTTTTTTATGACGAATATAGTGTTGATACATGGTACATGGTGTGATGGAACTGTGTGGGGAAAAATTCATGCAGATAATCTGCAAAAATTAGGTTTAACATGTATACTCCAACTCTAAGATATCATGATTTACCGTATGAAGAAGTAGAAGAAAAAGTAGCAAAAGGTAAGTTTAGATGAATTTGCTGATGATATTGTGAGATCTAATAGAAACGCTAGATGAAGCTCCGATTGTATTGGGGCACTCGTTAGGAGGGCTTCTTGCACAGAAAGTTGCTATGAAAACAAAAGTTAAGGGACTAATTTTAATGGGAACTGCTCCTGCCGCAGGAATTTTTGCATTATATCCAAGTATGGTAATTTGTTTCTATAAACATTTTCTACGTTGGGGGTTCTGGAAAAAATCTATGCCACCTTATAAACATGCCTTCTATGATTATTGTATGAATAATCAAGATGAAGCGGAGAAGGAAAGGGAATTTTCTAAATTAGTTCCAGAATCTGGATTTACGTACTTTCAAATGGCATTACCTTTTTTAGATAAGCAAAAAGGCGCATATATTGATTTTGAAATAGTAACTGAGCCTGTATTAGTAATAACTGGAAGTGAAGATAAAATGGTACATCCAAATATAGCAAAAGCAACAGCAAAAAAATATAAAGATGCTACATTAACAATATTACAAGGTTCGGATCATATGTACGAAGCTCCAAAAATTTAGAGACAAAACTGTAGAAGCAATAGAGAAATGGTTGAAAAACTAACAACCTTAATTAAAAAAATTGTTTATTATGTAAATGAAAAAAAGTAAATATTCATGAATTTTTCAAAAACTTTTTTAAAAAATTCAAAAAGTGTTGACATTTTTTTAATTCTGAATGATAACATGAGAGTCAAGTTAAAAATTACCAATATTCAAATAAGTACTTTATAGGAACTTTTTACAGAGAGTGTGGATGGGTGAAAGCACACAATGCAGATGATAAAGGAAAAATGGTTTGAATGGTAAAAAAAGTGAGTTTTAAAAACACAAGCTTTTTCGTAGAGCGTTACGTTACAAACGCACACTATCTCGGATATATTCTAGATGCATAGACGATGTAGTGGTAAAGTTCGTAGTTTACGAAAAAGTAAGGTGGTACCGTGAAATTAGTTTTCGCCCTTATTCTCTTAGGAGAGTAGGGGTGATTTTTACATAAAATTCACAAAACCTAAATATTAATAATAAAAATCAAAAGGAGAAAAAATTATATAATGAAGAAATTATTATTTTTAGTAACAAGTTTCATACTTGGAATCGATTAATTGGATGCTCAAGCGCATCAAAAAAACTGAGAAAAAGGTATCGATGTTGATAAACTAGATCCTAGTAAACCTGTAACAGTAAAAGTTGGAGCTACTAACGTACCTCACGCTGTATTATTAGAGCACGTTGCTCCTCAACTTGAAAAAGAAGGAATCAAATTAGACATCGTTACATACCAAGACTACTACGTACCAAACAAAACGTTAAACGATAAAGATATCGACATTAACTACTTCCAACACGTACCATTCTTAAAAAATGCTATTAAAGAAAATGGATACAAAATTGAAGATGCTGGTGCAATTCACTTAGAGCCAATCGGATTATACTCTAAAAAAAGTTAAAAAACGTTAAAGACCTTAAAGAAGGTGCTAAAGTATTAGTAGTAACAACAAATCTGAATGGGGACGCGTAATTAAATTACTAGCTTCTGAAGGATTAGTAAAAGTTAAAGATGGTGTAGATCCAGTAACAGCTACTTTTGATGATATCGCTGAAAACCCTAAAAAATTACAATTCAGCTACGAAAATGATCCAGCATTAATGGTTAAAATTCTACCAAAAATGGTGAAGGTGACCTAGTTTCAATCAACGCTAACTTCGCTGTTGACGCAGGATTAAATGCAGCAACTGAACCAGTTTTAGTAGAAAAAGCTACAGATGACAACCCATACGCTAACATCGTCGTTGTTCGTGAAGGTGATAAAGACAAACTTGTTGTTAAAAAACTTGTTGCAGCTTTAAAATCTGAAGATACTCAAAAATTCATTAAAGAAAAATGGAATGGAGCAGTATTACCTGTTAAATAATTTCATTAAATAAATACAGTTCGTAAGAGCTGTTTTTGTTACTTCAAAAGTAAAGAAAGTGTGAATTTAATCTATATACTGGAAAATAAAAACGGACTGACAAAAATCAGTCCGATTTTTTATATGAATGTTGATATTATTAACCAGAAATTTAAGATTATCAATACGACTGTGCAGATCCATGCAACAATTTTTCATCCATGGTTTAATAACAAAACTCTCCCATAAGTTTTTTTATCTGATGTATATAGTGTTAGAGGAATAATAGATATTGGTAGAGCAATACTTAAAAATACTTGTGTATAAATCAGTAAGCTTTCAATTGCTTGTTCACTATCACCAAAAATTATTAAACAAATGACAACAGGCATTACCGCAATTACACGAGTCAGCATTCTTCTAAGCCACATAGGAAGTCTCATGTGGATGAAACCTTCCATAACTATTTGTCCTGATAATGTACCAGTAATAGTAGAATTTTGTCCAGATGCTAAAAGAGCAACTGCGAATAATATACTAAGAAGTGGCGAAGCAATAGCTCCAACAATATTACTATCTTGTAAAGCATTGTATAAATCTGTAAAACGTCCAAGGCTATCACCATGACCATGGAATAATGCTGCCCCAAGAACTAATAGTAGACAGTTTACTACGAATGCAATAGTAAGTTGAATATTAGAATCTATTGTAGAAAATCGAATTGCTTCTCTTTTAACTTTATTATCTTTTCTATCGTATCGTCTTGCTTGAACAATAGAAGAATGTAGGTATAAATTATGAGGCATAACTGTTGCACCTACGATACCAAGGGCGATAAATAATGAGCCTTTATTACTAATTACTTCTTTGTTTGGAATAAATCCTTTAATTAATTCTCCGGTATTAGGATTAGATAATAAAACTTCATAGAAGAATATTATAAGAATTGTAAAAATAAGTGCAGCCACAATTGCCTCAATTTTTCTAAATCCAAAATGCGCTAATAATAATAGTAAAAATACATCGAAGATAGTTATTATAACTCCTAATAGTAATGGAATACCGAATAACAATTTTAAAGCTACGGCACTTCCGATAATTTCTGCAATATCAGTAGCCATAATAGCTAGTTCGGTAATAATCCAAAGGACAACACCTAGTTTCTTACCAGTATGTTTTCTAGTTGCTTGAGCTAGGTCCATACCAGTTACAATACCTAATCTTACAGACATTGATTGAAGCAACATCGCGATAAGATTCGATATAAGTATAACGAATAGTAAGCTATACGCATATTGAGCACCACCAGCGATAGAGGTAATCCAGTTACCAGGATCCATATAACCGACTGCTACTAATGCTCCCGGTCCACTATAAGCCAGGACTTTCTTTAAAAAGCTTCCTTCTTTTGGAACATCAACTGTATTGTTAATTTCTTGAAGAGAAAGCTGATTCGCAGCTTCTAACTCTTCTTGACTTTTTCTCAAAAATTTTTTAAAAATCATTTAATCACCTTCTCTAAAAATAATAGTGTAGAATAAGAATATAAAACTACTTTCCTTAAGGCGGAAATCTTGCCTTCGGAAAACTATAAACAATATTATACTACAAAAAAATGAAAATGTAAATTCTATTGAAATTAGATGTCATCATGATATTAGTTTATTAGTAGTATAAGTTGAAAAAAAGTTTGAAATATATTGAAAAATAATTTGAATCAAAATAAAAATCCTATTGTAATATAAGTTAATTCTTGGTATAGGAAAATGAGAAAATATTATTAGGTGATTATATATACAACAATGATAAATGTAGTTCTGTATATATAATTGTGATAGAATATAATTGAAGGGTTATACAGTAGGGGAGATACTTATGGAAAGTTATATTTTTATTATTATCTTAAGTCTAATTTTTGCTAGTGCCATTAAGTGTTTAGTAGATAGTGAGAATAAGAGAGTTCCTATTTAGACGAAGTTGTTGTTCTAGTTGTCAGAAAAGAATTAAGAGGAGCTGACTTAATTCCCATCTTTTAGCTATTTTATAAAAAAAGGACGATGTAGTTACTGTAATCAAAAATTCCATTAGATATATTTTTATACAGAAATTTTTTTACTTTTATTACTATAGTATTATTTATTATTTTCCAAAATTATTTTTGTTTTTTTATTAGTTATCTTGAAGTTAGTATATTTATTATTCTCATTTTTAGGAATAGAGGATGTAAAAACATTTGAAGTTAATAATGAGTTGTTTTATCTTTTTAATTATATTAAATTTTTCTTCTATATATATACACTATTATTTATTCAATTTTTAGATTTTATTTATCTTATTATTATCTTTCATATATTATATATTTTCACAAGGGGCGGTTTGAGGTTATAGCGATATAAAAGTTTTTTGTGTATTAGCTTTAAATTTAAACTTATTTGAAGGAGTGTATTTGTTAATTTTTCACATTTTTATATGCAGGATTCTTCGCCATTTGGTTAATTATTTTTTGAGAAAAAAAGTTAAAAGAAAAACAGAAACTACCACTAGTACCATTCATAGTGTGAGTTATTTAACAATTATATTAATAAGGGAGGGATTATTATGGTAGCATATACTATTAAAGAGTTTAATGAGGAAGATCGTCCGAGGGAGAAATTCAAAAAATTAGGTGCTCTAGCTCTTAGCGATAAAGAGATTCTAGCAATATTATTAAGAACAGGGACAAAAAATCAAAATGTAATTGAGCTTTCCGACATGATTCTAAAAGATATGGGTGGCATTACGAAGTTAGAGATACAACTTTAACAGAACTTATGAAACATAAGGGGATAGGTCAGGAAAAGGCGATACATATTCTTGCTAACATAGAATTTGCAAGAAGAATATATGCGACGAATGTTCTAGATGTGAAGTGTGATAGCCCGCAATCAATAGCCAATTATCTAAAATCATCTTTAGAGAATTTAACACAAGAAGTCTTCGTAGTATTAGATATTGATACGAAAGGTAAAATAATAGAGAAAAGAGAAGTATTTAAAGGTAGCTTATCTATGTCAGTAGTGCATCCAAGAGAAGTATTTAAACTAGCAATAAAAAATAGTGCTTCGAGCATCGTCTGTGTACATAATCACCCGAGTGGAGACGCAACTCCTTCTATAGAAGATATAAAAACGACGATAAATCTAATGGAAGTTGGTGAAATAGTTGGTATAGAAATGCTAGATCATATCGTAGTAGCAAAAAAAGGATATGTCAGCATTAGGAAAGTATTGAACTATCTAGCAGTAGAAAATATAGATTATAAATACGAAGATGTTACAGGTGAACAATTAAAAATATATACTGAGAAAATACAAGGTTGTAGGGGAGTATTAGAGAAGTAAAAGTTCTAAAACGAAATATAAAAATTGATTTTCTAGTAGAAATATAGTAGTATCAAAAGAAAGGTGATTCACTACCTATATTTCAAATGTGAACGTTAAGCTAGGAATTTTTCCTAGCTTTTTGTATGGAATATTTTTAATGGGTAAAAATTCTAGAATAAGTATTTGAGATGCAAAACAATTTGAAAAATTATAGAAAGATCAATATTTCAAAATCTTTGCTTTTACTTCATCTATGTTAAAATATAATCATAAAAGAGAGCCGTTTTAAAGACGGTGGCTCGTAAAAATAGTTTTATTTAAATAACCATCTAACCAACCAAAGCTAAAGATGGTTATTTTTATTGATCTTTTTAACGCTACAATACAAAACACTAACTACTGAAACAATCAATAGATTTATTCCAATAATCGTTTGTACAATTTCGTAAAGCCGACAACTGCTACTCCTTTCTTCAAGATTTTTAGTGTGTGCGAGCATAGCACCATCCTCTTTCATATTGAAGCAGCCACTCATCTTTATCGAAGTGTTACACTCCTAACTTCTCTCTCAATTTTGATTATATCAAATTAAACAGTGATTATCAATAATTTATAAATATACGTAATATAATAAATTTAGAGGATAAATATAGTGTTACAGTGAATGTGAAAAATTCATTCACTATAGTTTTTACTGAAGTTATTATATTAAAAAAAGTGATTTTGATGAGAAAAATAATTTTTGTAAATGTATATAGGGTGAGAAAGTGAATATTTTTTAATATATGAGAAAAAGAGGGAAAGGGACTTTTTAGTCACTCTTATAAAAATACACGTAACATTACATCACAAATATTTTGAATACGTTTTAAAAATGGTATAATACAATCGAATAAGTATAAGTAATTATATTGTATTAGTTAATAAAAATAATTTTAAAAAGGGAGGAAGAGAAAAATGAATAAGCTTAAAAGATTTAGGTTTGGTGGTATTGCAAGTTGAAGTAGTAGGTTTCTTATTTATAGAGATGAATAAATATTTAACTAACACTACAAGCTTTTTTTACCTGGAAGCTTTCACTAATAATGATTAGCCATGACATAAGTGATGAACTAAGAGGAAAATTTGATAATATTATAAAATTGTGATACAAGTGAAAGTTAGTAAAAAAATGATATAGATTAAATAAAAGAATGAAAAATAGGGGAATGTCTCAAAGTCGATTTCTCCGAAAATAAGATTTTGAGTCACTCTCATTGATTTAAAAAGTTTCGTAAATTTTGTAAAAAGAATATTATAGAAAAAGGAGGAACTGAAGTAGATAGAGGATGATTTTATATTAAATTTTTTTCAAATTGTTATCATTTTTATTTTCATATTATAATAAATATAGTAATTCTTTATATGTTATGAAAAATTAGGAAGGAATATTTTTGAAGGTGTATATAAAGTTACAAATTCACATATTATTAAAAATTTTAGAATAATATATGAGACTATGGAATAGAAAGAAATTAATTTATGGATAAATACATGAGTGTTTTAAATTTATCATTATAGTAATAACACTAATGAGCCTTAAAAATATCTTAGATTTGTGGATATAAATAAAAATATACTTTTATAGATTGAATTAAAAATATTTATTTTTGTTATTAGAGAAGTATAATTTAACATTAGTGCATATTTTGTTAACTATGAAGAAGGATGGTTAGAAATTATGAAAACCAAAGAAAGATTTTTGAAAAATTATTAATTTATACATTTCCGATTATTATAGTAGTAGATATTATAAATAGATATTTAATTAATAATTATATGCTGTATATTTTTAAACAATATTATGTATGTAGGATATTTTATAATGATTCTTGTGTTTCTTTTTCAATAAAAATAAGAATAGAAAAAGCAAAGAAAAGAGGAAACGCACATATTAATTACATTAAAAACGATAGAATAAATGCAATTTTTATACTATATAATTTTTGATGTATCAAAAAGATGGTGCCAGATATTTTACTTTTCGACAGTACTAGTGTATATAATAATGCCATATGCTTTATTGATAAATAAGAAGAGGAAATTTTAAAATCTTATTTACTTCTTTTGTGATAGTAGAATTGTAATAAAACTTATTATGTTTAATCTGGAATATTATGGGAGGTGATTTAATATGGATCTAATAATAGAGTTTATTTGTTACTTAATTTATGATAAGTGGAAATTAAAAAGGAAAAGAAAAAGTTAAAAATAATAGAAATATATTACGTAATTCCGACCTCATCTCGTGATTTAGTGAGATGGGGTTGTTTTTGTTGTTTCAAGAACCACAAAATTCGCTAGCGAAAATAATCTCCTTATTGTAAATCTAAAGAATAAGAGCGCACTTTATTAGATTAAAAACAGTTTTTGAAAAATTTTTAAAAAATAAAAATTGATAAAAGAATGTACACTTAGTTGTTATAGAGATGACTAAGTGTACATTTGTTTTTATCTTTACTAATTTTTGTTTTTGTTTTATTTGATGTTTTTACAGGCTTAGGTACATAAGGTGGATAAAGTTTACGTCCCAATAATATTTGGAACGCTACAAGGATACCACTGACTACAAAAGTAAATTCCTATAGCAGCGATACTCATTATACGTTAAAAAAATGTTAACATTATAGGAGTAATCCAAAACCATATTTTTAGAAAACATTTTGTATACATTCAGCCTCTGGTGTGTTTTTGTGACATAGGATTGCTTTGCATCATACTTTGAAATTTTACCAACAATCATATATATTACAAAAACAAGAATTAATAGTATGTAGATTTTTCTCCAAGTGAAATAGATAAAAAGCTTGAATCAAGAATATCTTTTGAATAGACTGGATTCTGTAGAGTAAAAATATAAACCAAGAAATAAACGAGTGCTTGAATTAGAATAGGTATTAGATTACCGAAAATTGCTGGCGAACAATCATATTTTTATATATTTTAAAAGAGTTCTTTTTGAAGTTCAGTTTGTTCAATTCTTATTTTTCATTCGTTCATCATTATTAAGTGCTCTCTTTTGATCTTCACTAAGACTTTTTATTTTTATTTTGTACAAGATCTAATTCAGATTTTGCTTTTTCCATATTGATAGATGATGTACGTTGTTTTTATAATTTTTCAACATAAAAGGAAGAATAATTCCTTTTTACAATAAAGTGTAATAATAATTATAGAAATACTAACTTTTAACATAGACATTAATATTTGATAAAAAAACATATCCATATTTTTTTGGTGAAAGTATTATAAAAAGAAAACCATCAGTATCTTTTTGAAGAACATCCAGTTAAAAAAATATGACTAATATTAGAGTATAAATACAGAATAGATGTTTTTCATTTGTTTCCCTCCTTACAGATATATTATCATATACATGTATAAAAATGAAAGAGTGTATCATATAAATATTTTTGAAATATAATATTATAATTTAAAAGGATTATTATGTTAAAAGTCAATTATTAACAAAAGAAAAATTATAATTTAGAATTTAATGAAAGATAGAAAACATTAGTACAATTTATTTTTGCTAGTGTGTAAGTAAGATAGAAAATAATGTTAGTAGGTTTAATTAAAAGTATAGAAATATAGAAGATAAATATTTGTAGAGAGCGTATGTGATTTCATTGTTTGTGAGAAAAAATTAGAAAAATCTATTATTGAGATTTTCGTATTGATACCATTGTATTTTCATATTACAATAAAGGTGTAAGGTTAAATCGCACCATAATATAAAAATTTCCCGAATAAGAGGAGGTTATTAGTAATGGACGGTACATTAGGATCTATAGTTTGCAACTCTAACTATTGCTTTTCTATATTTTACGTTTGAAGAAAAATCTCTCCCTATTTTTAAAAAGAATAAACGACAATTACTGGTGAGAATCAATACCGACAGTTATATTTTGTATTTTTCTTTCCAAAGGTAATTAAAATAGCTATAATATCGAGTTGAAATTATTTTATATATTATAGATTATCTCAATGAGAGGAAAAATTCTACGAAATAAAAGTTATATAATTCAAAAAGTAAAAAGGGAAGTAATATTTATTTAATTTTTATTTATTCTTTTTCCATAATAATTTTACTATATCCATGGTCCCATCATAGATTTTTAGTCTACGATAGGTTTTTATTGCGAATATATTTTTTTGTACAAATATCTATAATATGTTATAATCAATGTTCGAAAATTAACAAAAAAAGGAGGATATTATGCAGAAATGCAGAAAAATTTTTTATAGTACTATTTAGTGTATTTTATGTAATTTTTTTCACCAGTAGCATCTGTTTTCGCTGCAGATAATAATCAAAGTGCTAGTAATATAGAGAAATCAGACAGAGAAAGAAAATAAAAACAAATAAATTCACCGAATAATAGTGCTATCATTGGTTCAAAGAATGAACAAACCGAAAAAGCAAAACAAGAAACAGAATCACCACCAGTTTCAAAAGAACCAACTATTACTAACGTAACAGTTTGAGGTGATTTTGACAAAAGATGCAAGAGGTGTAGATTTTTCAAAATTCAAATTAATCTTATTGGAGAAAATTTAACAGATAATAATTTTCTAACAAAAAGAAAGGATTACATTGGTCAGATAAAACAACAGTAGAACTGATTAAAGGTGTAGAAAATGGTTTTTATTAATAGTGAAACTTATTTAGGGAAAAACAAAACAATCCAACAATTTCAGTAAAAGCGTATAGTATGAATGTTGGGGATAGTGGTCAGTATTAACTATGTAGGAAAAACAAAATCTGGAGTAGATTTGAGATCTTATTTGGACAGTAACAGGAAATGATTCAGTTGATTGGAAGAAAAACTCTGGTTATTATAGTTCAAGTCGAGCAACTGGTCTAGCTTTTTACTGGAGAACAAAAGTATTCCAAATACAACAGGAAACTCTATTGTTGTGTTATATACTGGAAACAAATACTTTAGGATTACATTATAAAATTGTAAAAACATAGTACACTTGATGAACAACCGTAATTCTTGGTTTTATTTCAACTGATATTGACGCAGCTCAAGGTGTTCAAACAGATTTAGCAAATATTGTAGAGTTAATTCCTGAAGAATCTGGATTAAAGAAAAAGCACAGATGGAGTTATTTATGATGCGACTCCCCAAAAAAATGATGTCTCTAAATGGCTCAAACGACTTACCAAAAGGTGAGGTATTTAGTGCAGGTTTTTATCTAGTTTTAATTATACATTTTTATTCACCTGCTCCACCAAGATTTAATAATTCATATGATGTATGCTTTTAGGTGTTCGTTATGACATATTTGGAAGTAGTCTGCAGGCAGATATACTAGCACGTATTACTCAGCGTATACGGTAAAATATGTTGATAGTAGTGGAAAAGAATTAAAAAGAAGAACATTATTCAGGTTTTACAGATAAAAGTTATAAAGTTGATTCTATAAATATTCCAAAGTATAGATTGGTAAATATTGACAAAAAATGTTATAGATAAAAATAATCCAATAATTACGCTTTGTTTATCAGCCAGAACATAAGTTACATTACACTTTGTAGATGAACAAAGGTACTAAAAGTTCAAGAGGTAAGACATTTACTGTCCTAGAGGGCAAACAATTAGTTATACCCCGAATTCAATGGGTGACTTCATTACACCAGAATAGAATTAAAAACAAATTGCGGTAAAAAGTGTAGATTATCGAATTTGTATATATAGGTCCCTAAACAGGAACAAAAGCCAGAGTGAAGGGACGAAAGAATCCTGAAAAGACAACTCCTAAGAGAAAGTAAATAAAGCAAAAATACGGAAACAGGGGTAGTATCAAATGTAGGCTCGGTCGTGAGCTAATCATTCAGAGTTAACTAGAAGACAATAAATGTAGAAGAGATCTCCTGTTTCCAAAACGCACCTTCAATTCAATCATCATCTCATAATGTAAGTTATAACACTAAAGAAACAAGAGTTCAGGAGAAAAAGATCCATTTTTAGAAAATACTGGTATGATTCAAGAGAAAGGAAAAATTCTTGAATTATATTCATGAGAGTTACGAAAGATGCTCTGTACAAAAATATGGAAACGATCAAAATAAAATTAATCACGCAATAGCAAAGCGCAATTGCATATAGTTCATATCATGATGGTTTTCTACAGAAAAAGTACTAATGACTTCGGAGAAAAACCTAGAAATTTAAGTGAGGATGTGAAGAGTTATTAAAAAATTTATAGAAATAAAGAATATAGCATAGACTTCCCGCACCCTAGCAATGCCTTTGTAACATCAGAAAAAGTGTTTGGTATAAAAAATTTGGAAAAATTTATAGCTGGTCTTTCTCCATTAAATATATGTTGGTGTTACGCCTAGTGATACATTCTTTCAAGCCAATTCGCTATTGGGTGATGAATTAACAATTATTGATAAAAGGATTTAATTACAGATATGGATGCGTATATACTAAAATATCATCCTAAATTCAAAGACTTACCTTTAAATAAAAAGAATAGAAAAATATTATAGTACAGATAACTTGAGATAAAAAGCGCGAAGAATACTATAAAGAAGTCCTGGAATTAAAAATCAGAAGGTAGTGGAGCGAATAATTATTCTAGAACTTTTGAAATTTGGTAGTGCTTACATTCGCAGCGTTAGGGTTATTTTTATTGAATATAAAAAATGGGATTTCAGATTTTTCTTGAAGACCCTAAGAAAGTGATTAAAGAAAAAAATAATTCCAAGTTTAGTTAATAACGTTAAAAAATTAAAGAAAAGATCCTTTAGCCTATATAGGGAAAAAAGTATCAACACCTTTAGGCAATTTTGTTGCGAGATGCTATAGTAACTACTAAGTCAGTAGTAACATTTACTGCATATAAGATTAACAATAAGATTATAAAACCTATTGTTAATAGAGTAGTTAAGCCAATTTATAATGCTGTTGTAAGGCCAATTACAACTTTTTATAAATAATAGGGTTGTTAAACCGCTGTATAATAATGTAGTTAAGCCAGTTAAAAATGGGGATATAATAATGTAATCAAACCAGCGTATAACTATGTAGTAAAACCTATATACAATAATATTATTAAACCTGTAGCAAAATGGGGAGTATACTAACATGAGTGAAACCTGATATAATAATGTAGTAAGACCAATTTATAATAATATATTCAAACCAGTATATAATAATATATTCAAACCAGTATATAATAAAAGTAGCCAAACCTTTTTGTAGAGCCTATTTATAACAAAGTTATTAAGCCAGCAAGTAATTGGATATCAGATAAATATAATAAAAGTAAAAATTGGTTTTTAAAATGATTTTTAAGAAAGGAAATGAGCAAAATGATATTATACTAGTGATATTGGCGTTAGCAACAATTTTGGTTTTATAGGAGATACAAATTTAAAAAGGTAATTCAGTGTATTATGCAAAACATTCACCAAGTAAAGTGTCAGAGACTTGAAATTGATGATGTATGCAGATAATTTAGATATTCTTGGTAAGAAAAGATGGATTTAAATATAAACATAAAAATTCAAGAAGATAAGTCAGTTCAAAATGTTGATGTTTATTTCGGATATAGTATGTATGATGGTGATATATATATATACGGATTCTGATGATAAAGATTATTATTTCAATGTAAACTTTAAATTATTAAAAATAATTGATTTTGGAAATAATATGCAACATATGAGATATATCAACAATAGATGAAAGTAAAATAAAGGAAGAAATATATGAGAATTTTTAAACCAATATTGGAAGAATTAGAAAATAACGAACCGTCTATAAATCTTCAATGGATTTTTCAATTGGATGTATAGAGATAGAATAAAAGTAAGTTATAACTATAAAATACTAATATAAAAAGTTTGAAAATATAGTTGTTTAATTGTGTTGAAGAAGAATAAAATTTCATAATATATTTATTTAGAGATAGAGTTTAAACCTATTGTAGATTTTTAGTCTACGATAGGTCTTTTTATTGCGAATATATTTTTTTGTACAAATATCTATAATATGTTATAATCAATGTTTGAAAATTAACAAAAAGGTGGAAAAAGAATTAAAAAGAAGAACATTATTCAGGTTTTACAGATAAAAAGTTATAAAGTTGATTCTATAAATATTCCAAAGTATAGATTAGTAAATATTGATAAAAAAATGTTATAGATAAAAATAATCCAATAATTACCTTTATTTATAAGCCAGAACATAAAGTTACATTACACTTTGTAGATGAACAAGGTACTAAAGTTCAAGAGAGTAAGACATTTACTGTCCTAGAGGGCAAAACAATTAGTTATACCCCAGATTCAATGGATGGCTTCATTACACCGAATAAATTAAAAACAAATTGCGGTAAAAGATGTAGATTATCAATTTGTATATAAAAAGTACCTAAACAGGAACAAAAAGCCAAGTGAAGGGACAAAAGAATCCCGTAAAGACAACTCTAAGAGAGAGTAAATAAGCAAAACACGGGAAATGGGGTAGTATCAAATGTAGGCTCGGTCGTAGCTAATCATTCAAGCGCTAAGAAGACAATAAATGTAGAAGAATCTCCTGTTTCCAAAAACGCACCTTCAATTCAATCATCATCTCATACGGGAACTGGGGTGGGTATCAAATGTAGAGCTCGGTCGTAGCTAATCATTCAAGTGCTAAGAAGACAATAAATGTAGAAAGAATCTCCTGTTTCCAAAAACACACCCTCAATTCAATCATCATCTCATAATGTAAGTCATAACACTAAAGAAACAAGAGTTCAGGAGAAAAAAGATCCATTTTTAGAAAATACTGGTATGATTCAAGAAGAAAAGGAAAAATTCTTGAATTATATTCATGAAGTTGCGAAAGATGCTCGTACAAAATATGGAAACGATCAAAATAAAATTAATCACGCAATAGCAAACGCAATTGCATATAGTTCATATCATGATAGTTTTCTACAGAAAAGTACTAATGACTTCGGAGAAAAACCTAGAAATTTAAGTGAGGATGTAGAAGAGTTATTAAAAAATTTATAGAAATAAAGAATATAGCATAGACTTCCCGCACCTAGCAATGCCTTTAGCAACATCAGAAAAAGTGTTTGGTATAAAGAATTTGGAAAAATTTATAGCTGGTCTTTCTCCATTAAATATTGTTGGTGTTACACCTAGCGATACATTTTTCAAAGCCAATTCGCTATTGGGTGATGAGTTAACAATTATAGATGATAAAGATTTAATTACAGATATAGATGCGTATGTACTTAAATATCATCCTAAATTCAAAGACTTACCTTTGAATGAAAGAATAGAAAAAAATATTATAGTACAGATAACTTGAATAAAAACGTGGAGAATATTATAAAGAAGTTCTGGAATCAAAATCAGAAGGTACTGGGGCGAATAATTATTCTACAATCTTAAAATTTGGAGCATGATTACATTAGCAGCGTTAGGGTTATTTTTATTGAATATAAAAAAATGGAATTTCAAATTTCGTACTGACCCTAAGAAAATGATTAAAGAAAAATGATTAAAGAAAAAAATAATTCCAAGTTTAATTAATAATTTTTGAAGAATTGAAGAAAGATCCTTTAGCATATGCAACACATCTGCTCGCTTTGGTAATTTTTGTTGCAGATGCTATAGTAACTACTAAGGCATTAGTAACATTTACTGCAAATAAGATTAACAATAAGATTATAAAACCTATTGTTAATAGAGTAGTTAAGCCAATTTATAATGAGGTTATTCGTCCAATTTCTTCATTTGTGTGACAATAAAGTAGCTAAACCAATTTTACAATAATGTAGTAAAGCCCGTTTATAATAAGGTCATTAAACCAGTTGTAAAATGGGGATATAGTAATATAGTAAAAACCAGTTTATAATAAAGTCATTAAACCAGTTGTAAAATGGGAATATAATAATATAGTAAAAACCAGTTTATAATAAAGTTATTAAACCAGTTGTAAAAATGGGGATATAATAATGTAGTAAAACCTTTTTGTAGAACCTATTTATAATAAAGTTATTAAACCAGCAAGTAATTGGATGTTAGATAATTATAATAAAGCAAAAAAACTGGATAAAAAAATGGTTTTAAGAAAGGAAATGAGCAAAATGATAAATTATAAAAAGTGATATTGGCGTTAGCAACAATTTGGTTTATAGGGGATACAAATTTAAAAAGGTAGTTCAGTGTATTATGCGAAACATTCACCAAGTAGTAATACTAGGGATTTAGAAATAATGATGTTGGTAGAAAATATACAGGCAAGTGCTGATCGTGAAGGGTTTAGTTATGAAGTTGACGGAGATAAAAACTATACAAAAATACTACAAAAATGTATATCTATCATATGGATACAGTGTAAATGACGCTAACTATGAATATGCATATATGTATGAGGATGGACTAGATTATTATTTTGATAATTTTTAAAATTGAAAGGTATATATAATTCTAAAGAAGCTCGTTATTATGAAGGTATATCAACAGTAGATGAAAATAAAATAAAGGAAGAAATATATGAGAATTTCAAACCTATATTAAAAGAATCAGAAGAAAAATAAGCCATTTATTAATTTGCAGTGGATTTTCAACTGGGTATACAGAGATAGAATAAAGTAAGTTATAACTATAAAATACTAATAAAAAGTTTAAAAATGTAATTATAAGGCCAATTTATAATAGTATCATCAAACCAGTATATAATAAAGTAGTCAAAACCTTTTAGAGACCTATTTATAACAAAGTTATTAAGCCAGCAAGTAATTGGATATCAGGTAAATATAATAAAGAGAAAAGTTGGTTAAAAATGGTTTTAAGAAAGGAAATAAGAAAAATGATAAAAAATTATAATGGTGATATTGGCGTTAGCGACAATTTATTTTATAGGGATACAAATTTAAAAGGTAAGTCAGTGTATTATGCGAAGCATTCATTAAAATAGTAATGTCAGAGATTTAGAATTGATGATGTTTACAGAGAATTTTAGATCATCTTGGTAAGAAAGATGGTTTTAAATATAAACATAAAATTCAAGAAATTAAGATAGTTCAAAAATGTTGAAAAAGATGTTTATTTTACGTATTGGTTTTATGAGAATGCACACACGTATAATTATAGAGATGATAAGAGAAAAAAATTATTATTTTGATGAAAATTTTTAAGTTGAAAAGAAGTTGTAGATTCTGGCAACAATAGGCAACATATAGATATATCAACAGTAGATGAAAAATAAACTCAAGGAAGAAATTTATGAGAATTTTAAACCAATATTGGAAGAACTAGAAAATAACGAACCATATATAAATCTTCAATGGATATTCAATAGGGTGTATAGAGATAGAATAAAAGTAAGTTATAACTATAAAATACTAATATAAAAAGTTTAAAAATATTGTATTTGATTGTATTAAAGAAAAATAAAAACTTACAACATATTTTAAAAGTGAAGTTTAAACCTATCGTAGATTTTTAGTCTACGGTAGGTCTTTTTGTTTTACGGGTTAAAAATCAGCTAATTTCTTTTTCTTGCGATTTGTAGGTGTTAATGTCAACGTAAAAATATACAAAAAGATAAAATAAAATTATACAATCAGTCAAAATTAATTAGTGGATTTAGGAAAATGTTTTTCCTTTAATCTATATGAAGGTCCAATTATATTCATTACATGAGAATGATGGTGTAAATAAATATGAGTCTTGAAAATTATGTAGAGAATAAATTTTTTAAAAAAGGTAAATAGCTGTATATTAAATAAAAAGAGAGAACTAAATATACAAATGAATAACGGAGAAGTCATATCAATCTGATATGATTTTCTTTTCACTATGAAGAGTAGTGTAAATCTGACATAATGTATAGAAGTGAAATATATAAATTGATAAGATTATAGATTAATTAGAATCTACTAAAGGAGCTTTTTGTATGATAAAAATTAGTTGTTACAGATATTGATGATACGCTATTAAATAGTGATCGTGAGATTTCTAAGAAAAATAGAAGTAATTGAAGAGTGTAAGAAACAAGATATTAAAGTTATTTTAGCATCAGGTAGACCTGATTTTGGAATGATGAGTATAGTAGAAGATTTACAACTGGATAGTTATGATAACTACTTGCTTTCGTTTAATGGGCTAGAATTGCTAATCTTAAAACGAATGAAGTGATCTATGAGAAGTTTTTATCTCCTGAGAGAATTAAGTTTTTAATAGATGTTGCTTTGGAGAATGATTGTGATATTCTTACTTATCAAGGTGGGAAAGTTCTTACGAATCGTGATAATGAATATGCACGAATTGAGTCTGGTTTAGTGAGTGCAGAATTAGTAATTAGTGAAAATATGAAAGATGATATTAAAGAAGGTGCGGCTAAGGTAATAATTCTTAAACAGCCTGATGAAGCTGTTACAGTGAAAGATAAACTAGCGCTTGAATTAGGTGATGAGTATGAGGTTGCTATGTCTAAACCGTTCTTTATCGAGATTAACGATAAGGGTATTTCTAAAGGAGTATCTTTAGATTCGTTATGTAAAAAACTTGGTTTAACAAATGAAAATGTAATGGCATTAGGTGATGGTCTTAATGACTTAAGCATGATTGAGTTCGCTGGTATGGGAGTTGCGGTTGATAATGCTAATCCTACTTTAAAAAGAAGCGGCGAATTTTATCTCTAAGTCAAATGATGAAGATGGTTTCGCTTATGCTATTGAAAAATTTGTTCTTGGCAAAGATGTGTAGATAGAAAGAGGTCCTGATGAAAGTAACTTTGATTTGTGTAGGTAAAGTTAAAGAAAAATTTTATAGAGATGCTATAAAAGAATATGAAAAACGTCTTGGAGCATATATTAAGTTAAATACTATAGAAATTTCAGATGAAAAAGTAAAGGTAGAAAATGATTCAGAAACTAGCTCTTGTGATGGAAAAAGAAGGGAATAACATACTTTCAAAAATTAAAAAGATAATCAATATGTTATTACTTTGGAAATTTTAGGTAAGAATTTATCAGGTGAAAGAATTTGCATCAAAAATTGATAATTTAATGCTTACAGGTAAGAGTGATGTTGCATTGGTAATTGGTGGGAGTTACGGTCTTACTGATAGTGTGAAAAACGTAGTGATTTTTGCATATCGTTCAGTAGAATGACGTTTCCACATCAAATGATGCGTGTTGTTTTACTTGAACAAGTGTATAGAGCTTACCGTATAATAACAGGGAGCAGAGTTATCATAAATAATTGTAAAGGATGAGGTTGTATTTTTCAGACAATTTCATTCTTTTTGCTATTAATTTATAAAGATTTTTAGTATAATAAAAGGTGAAAAGAAATAAAGGAGGAGTTTTTATGTTTAATTTAGATAATTATGTGATAGGTCAAATATTAGCTATTGTTGGAATAGTATTATTCATATTTGTTTTTAGTCGTTATATTATTACAACTATTTTTCAAAAATTATGTTTGATATACTTGGGATTAAGTCAGGACTTGCATTTATACCATATTATAATACTTATAGGATTTATAAAAGAGTATAAAGGGCGTGTTTGGAAGAGGAATTGGGAGTTGCTTATCTATTAACTTTCACACTACCTTCAGTTGTAATAGGAGCTTTACTGTTGGTACTAGTGGAGTTACGATATACCACTGAAGTTTTTCATGAACAGTATGCCGGCATATTATTTACTGGACTTGGATTATTAGTAGTCGTGGGATTAATTGCATATATATTTAACTTTATTATGTTATTTATAATGTACTTACCAATCTTTTGATACAAAAGGTAGAAGGGTGGTATTGTATATTCAAGCAGCACTGACAATTTTATCTTCATTTAGTGGAGTTATATTTCAAGGAGCCAGTAATAGCACATTAAGTAGTACTTTTTCAATAGTGCAACTTATATTCTCTATTGTCTTTATGGTTGTTTACTTTTGCTGCTGCAACAGACATTAGATTCTAGAATTAGAAGTGGAGAATAGTACTTCAGGAAAAATTAGATTATAACATGCTAGGTAGTTATGAAATAAAATCTATATTAAAAAGCAAGAGGTAGAAGATTAGTTGTTCCCTAACATGAATAATGGCTTTCAGCGATTATCAACCGAGCAACAATGAAGAAATAAATAGAATTGAATATGTTTAATAAGAAAAATCCAGGTGTTTTGAATGTAATGTTTTAAAACACCTGGATTTCATATAAAATTTCAAGTATTTTCTATAGTTTTTAGTAAATATTGAAAGTAAAAGATAATTTAAGATAGTCTTATGTTAGATTTTTCTGACGTATATTTACAACTGTAGAGTTATTTAAAGTATAATAGAAAAACGTAATAAAACAAATTTAATGAGGAGTTGACTCTTAATGGATAGATTTTTAGAATTATTAACTACCATTAACGACTTTATGGTCTTATTTCCTAATTGGGTTAATAATGGTAACTGGTATTTATTTTACATTTAGTACGAAGTTTGTTCAATTTACTTACATCAAAGAAATGTTCAGACTTATTACTGAGAAGCCGAAAGTTGGCGAAGACGGAGAACAAAAAGGGGTTTCAGCTTTCCAAGCATTTACAATCTCAGCTGCGTCAAGAGTAGGTACTGGGACAATTGCAGGGGTTGCTATTGCAATCGCAATGGGAGGACCTGGTTCAGTATTTTGGATGTGGGTAATGGCGCTTTTTGGTGGAGCTTCATCTTTTGCCGAATCAACATTAGCCCAAGTATATAAAGTTCGTGATAAAAAAGGTGTTTATCGTGGGGGACCTGCTTACTATATGGAAAAAGGTCTTGGACAAAAATGGATGGGTGTGCTGTTCGCTATTGTTATTTCAGTAACTTATGGTATAGCATTTAACTCGGTTCAAACTAACACTATTGCTCAAGCTTTACAAGTATACAATGTGGATACACATATTGCAGGGATTGCACTATTAATTCTTACAATTTTCGTAATATTTGGTGGTGTAACAAAAGTTGTTAAAATTACTCAATGGTTAGTTCCTGTAATGGCGGTAGCGTACTTATTTATCGTATTAGTTATTATGATTATTAACATTGACAAACTACCTGGTATTCTTGCTCAAATCGTGAAATCAGCATTTGGTCTTGAACAAGTAGGTGGTGGAGTAATTGGTATGGGGACATCTATTCTTTTAGGAATTAAACGTGGTATGTTCACTAACGAAGCTGGTTTAGGATCAACTCCTAACGCAGCGGCTACAGCTGATAGTACTCACCCAGCTAAACAAGGATTTATCCAAACGTTAGGAGTTTACTTCGATACATGTTTAGTATGTACAGCAACAGCATTCTTAATCTTATTATATCCTGGTGTTGAATATGGAGCTGGTAAGTTACAAGGGATTCAACTTACACAAGCTGCCTTAACTTCACAAGTAGGAAGTATAGGAACAATTTTCTTAATCGTAGCTATTTTCTTATTCGGATATAGTTCAGTAATTGGTAACTACTACTACGGAGAAACAAACATTCAATACTTACTTCCTAAAAAATGGGCTGTAAATGTTTATCGTGTTATTGTATGTATCTTTGTATACGTAGGAAGTATAATGAACTCTAGATTTAGTTTGGGGGCTTGCGGATGTAACAATGGGAATTATGAGTTTACTTAACTTAATCGCGATTATCGGTCTTTCAGGTGTAGTTTATGTAGTATTAAAAGATTATGTGAAACAACATAAACAAGGAAAAGATCCAGAGTTTTACCTAGATAACTTACCGATCAAGTTAGATAATGCAACTGCATGGAAAAATAAAAAGAAGATTAATATTTAAAAAGTACTTCAATGATGGAATTAGATTTCTTGTCATTGAAGTACTTTTTTTAGTTCCTCTCTTAAGGTTTTAATAGAATCATCAAAAGTAAGGGTACGACCGTTTGTAAAATCAGATTCACTTTGCTCAAGAAGTTGATATAGTTCGTATCTTTCCATGAATTTATTGAATAAATCAATACTCATAACGGCAAGATCTCCACGACCATTTTTGCTGATAAAGATAGGCGCACCTGTTTCATGACAAAACGAAGAGATTTCATTGAAATTATTACATAATTCTTTATTTGATTTAATGTTTGGCATATTAGCACCTCCTCTAATCTAAAAGATAATGTACTATTATTTTTTAAAATGTCAAATTTATATATAGGTAAAGGGAGATATAAATTAATATGTATTCACAAAGTTTTCATTTCACTTGCATTATAAAAAGTATGTTATTATATTAAACATATTTTAATTATAAAATATATGCGATGAGCCGATAAGTAGAAGTTCTTGCGTACCGTAGGATACAGAAAAAGAAATCAGTGGTTGAGAGATTTCTCCTAGGCAGGACTTTGAAGTAGCCGGTGAGCATTTAGAGTGAAAGTAAGTAGCTTTAAACGTGGTTAGAGCGTTAATCTTATTAAGTGCTAATGTTATAATTAGAATAAAGGTGGTACCACGGAAACTTTCGTCCTTATGTAAGGATGGAGGTTATTTTTACCTAGAAAAATATCACCAATATAAAAATTAGTAAAAGTAGAAATAATTAATAATAAAATAAAAATTTAGGAGGAACAGTCATGACTGAAATGTCTACAAAATATAATCCGACCGAAGTAGAAAATAATCGCTACAACTGGTGGTTGGAAAAAGAAGTTTTTAAAGCTGATAATAAAAGTAAAAAGAATCCATATACAATCGTAATTCCACCACCAAACGTAACTGGTAAATTACACATTGGGCATGCTTGGGATACAACTTTACAAGATATGTTAACACGTTACAAACGTCTTAAAGGATTTGATGTGCTTTATCTTCCAGGAATGGACCACGCTGGTATTTCTACACAAGCTAAAGTAGAAGCTAAAATGCGTGAAGAAGGATTAAGTCGTTATGATTTAGGTCGTGAAAAATTCTTAGAGCGTGCATGGGAATGGAAAGAAGAATATGCTGGATATATTCGTGCACAATGGGCTAAACTTGGATTAGGTTTAGACTATTCAAGAGAAAGATTTACATTAGATGAAGGATTAAACATAGCAGTTACAAAAATTTTCGTAGATCACTACAATAATGGTACAATCTACCGCGGTGAGAAAATTATCAACTGGGACCCAGTTCAAAGAACAGCATTATCTAATATAGAAGTAATTCACAAAGACGTAGAAGGTGCATTCTATCACCTTAAATATTTCTTAGCTGATGGAAATGGGGATTATCTAGAAGTAGCAACTACTCGTCCTGAAACTCTATTCGGAGATACTGCGGTTGCTGTTCACCCTGAAGATGAAAGATATCAAAAATATATTGGTAAAACAGTTCTTTTACCAGTAACAAACAAAAGAAATTCCTGTTATTGCAGATGAATATGTAGAAAAAGACTTCGGAAGTGGGGTAGTTAAAATAACTCCTGCACACGATCCAAATGACTTTGAAGTAGGTGAACGTCATAACTTAGAACGCATCATCGTTATGGATGAAGGTGCTGTTATGAATGAACATGCTGATAAGTATAACGGTATGGATCGTTTCGAATGTCGTAAAGCTCTTATTGCTGATTTACAAGAAAATGGAGTATGCTTCAAGATTGAAAAACACCTTCACTCAGTAGGGCACTCTGAGCGTAGTGGTGCTGTTGTTGAACCATACCTTTCTAAACAATGGTTTGTTGACATGAAACCTCTTGCTGATAAAGTTTTAGAAAATCAAAAAGATGAAGATAGAAAAGTTAACTTCTATCCACCTCGTTTTGAAAATACGTTAAATACTTGGATGGAAAATATTCAAGACTGGTGTATTTCTCGTCAATTATGGTGGGGACACCGTATTCCAGCATGGTATCACAAAGAAACAGGTGAAGTTTATGTTGATGTAAACCCACCAAAAGATATTGAAAACTATGTTCAAGATGAAGATGTTCTTGATACTTGGTACTCTTCAGCATTATTCCCATTCTCAACATTAGGATGGCCAGACTTAGAAAGTGAAGATTTCAAACGTTACTATCCAAATAGCTGTCTAGTAACTGGATATGACATCATCTTCTTCTGGGTTGCTCGTATGGTATTCCAAGGATTAGAATTCACAGGTACTCGTCCATTTTGAAGATTGTTTTAATCCACGGTTTAGTACGTGATGAACAAGGTCGCAAGATGAGTAAATCACTTGGTAATGGTGTAGATCCAATGGAAGTAATCGAACAATACGGAGCTGATAGTTTACGTTACTTCTTAGCTACTAACTCAACACCAGGTCAAGACTTACGTTACTCAACTGAGAAAATCGAAGCAAGTTGGAACTATATCAATAAAATTTGGAACGCTTCTCGTTTCGTAATTATGAACCTTGAAGGTTTCGAATACAGTGATATTGATTTAACTGGAGAAAAAACATTAGCTGATAAATATATCTTAACAAAACTTGCTAAAACTATTGAAGATTTCGAAAGATTATTCGAAAAATATGAGTTTGGTGAAGCAAGCCGTATTTTATACAACTTTGTATGGGAAGAATTCTGTTCATGGTATATTGAAATTGCTAAAATTTCATTAAATGGTGAAGATGAAGCTGCGAAGAAAACAACTAAATCTATTTTAGTATATGTACTTGATGCTTCTCTGAAAAATGTTACATCCATTTATGCCATTCGTAACTGAAGAAATTTGGCAACACATTCCTCACACAGGAGATAGTATTGTGACTAGTGAATTTGCTAAAGTTGATGCAAGTCTAGTGTTCGAAAAAGAAACTGAAGACATGCAATTCATCCAAGATGTAATTACTGCAGTTCGTAATATCCGTAGTGAAGTGAATGCTCCTATGTCTCGTGAGATTCCTATTAAAATTAAATACTCACAAGATAACGTAAAAGAAGTACTATTAAGTGGTAGTGCGTACTTAGAAAAATTTGCTCGTCCTAGCGAACTTATTATCGAACGTGAAGTAGAAGCAATTGAAACTGACATTAGTCGTATCTTTACCAGGTGCTGAAATCTATGTTTCATTAAGTGATTTAATCGATGTAGACAAAGAAAAAGAACGCCTAGGTAAAAGAATTAGAAAAATTACAACAAGAATTAGATCGAGTAAACAAAAAGCTTTCTAATGAAAAATTTGTTGGTTCTGCTCCAGAAGCGGTTGTAGCTAAAGAAAAAGAAAAACAAGCAACATATCAAGAACAATATGATAGTGTTAAAGAAAGAATAGCTGCATTAGATAATTTAAAATAGTATAAAATAAAATAGAGAGTGATTCGAAAATCGTATAGATTTTATCGAGTCACTCTCTTATTCATTATGTAGTAAATAGATGTAGATTAATTATAATAAAAACTCTAGCTAGTTTTACCTAGCATAGAGTTTATTAATCATCTTTATTATTCTTTTTTTCTCCAGATTAGGAAGAAAAATTATTGCGATTATTATGATTATACCAATGTATGCACCATAATTTTTAACTGCTTCTCCTGTATTAGGAAGAGTACTTAGTGATAATAGATTCATCTTAAATCCTCGTTATATTATTTTTCTTCTTTTTGTTCAGGAGTATTTTTTAGAACTTCAGTCTCAACGCGTTCTTTAACTGAATCTAGTGTTTCAGTTGATTTGTTAGTGAAATCTTCAACTTTTTCTTGAACATTTGCTTCATTAACGTCTTTTTTAATATTTGATACTTGATCTTTAATTTTTTCGAAAGAAGAAAGAGCTTTTTCTTTGTAAGCTTCTACTGAAGGTTTTAATTCTTCAACGATTTTTTTTGCGTCACCTAAGTTTTCTTTAACTTCTGAAGTATATTCTTTCACGTTAGATACGTGTTCTTTAATGTCTGTTACATTACTAGATAATTCTTTTCCGTAATCAACAGCATTATTGTATTTGTTTTCTAAAGCATTTTTAGCTTTTTTAAGATTTTTTACTAAGTCATTGTATAGGTAGATTGCCGCTTCTTCAACACCATTTTTCTTAGTGTAGCGAATCATACAACGTGTATAACCATAGTAATCTTTAGATTTTTTCTTAACGTATTCAGTGTGTTCTTCAACTTTGTTTGGATTTTTTGAGTAATAGTTAGCAACGGCTATACCTGTACCGATTGCAAATAATTTTGATAATTTTGACATACAATTTTCACCTCGATATATTATTAGATTAATTATATCATATAAACATTTAAATTTAAATAAAATAGACAATGAGTAACTCTATTTTTAATATATTGGTAATAAAGTAGGATAGGAATGTAGGGAAAAATACCATTTAAAATGAAATAATCATACATAATAGAATTTATTATTACACATTAATATAATATAACTATTGAATTAGTGTGTAATATATTGTATAATAAAAATATAATACAAGAAGGAGGAACAATGAAACTTACTGAGAGACATAAAGCTATAATTGAAATAGTAAAGAATTTCGAGCCAATTACAAGTGATGAGATAGCCGAGAAGCTATCTTTAGGGAAATCTACTTTAAGAAATGATTTGGCAGTATTAGGGATGTTGGAAATTTTAGAAGCAAAACCTAATGTGGGATACTATTACAATTATAACTTTTCACCAGGAGAACAACGTGAAGAAATAAAAAATAAATTAGTTAAAGATGTTATGGGGATAGCAATAACAGCTAAAAGTACAGCGAATTTCTCAGATGTATTATCTAAATTATTTATATATGATGTAGGAACAATCTTTATCGTCGATGAAAATAATCACCTAGCAGGTGTAACATCTAGAAAAGATATGTTGAAATTATCAAGAAATGCTGACGGTCAAAATCTTCCAATAGTACTAGCGATGACACGTGTACCGAATGTAATATACATATATGAAGATGAATTAGTTAGTGATGCCTTAAGGAAGTTAATTTTACATGAAATTGACTGTTTACCTGTCGTAAGAGATGAGGATGGTGGCAAGGTGATCGTCGGAAAAATTTCAAAAACTACATTAATTAAATTATTATTGGAAATATTGGAGGGATAATATGTTAACTGTACATATAATTTCAGATTCAATAGGGAATACTGCGAAGGATGTTGTAGATGCAGCTTTAGTACAGTTCTCTTATGGAAAAGCTGATTTTAAGGTATTGAAGAATTCAAATGTTTGTACGATAGAAAAAATAGATTGTATTATGTCGAATGTAAATGATGGGGATGTAATAGTTCAAACATTGGTGGATAGTACCTTAGCCGAATACGTGAAGAAAAAAGGGTTAGAAAAAAATATAAAAGTTATAGATCTGTTAAGTGAAATGCTAAATACTTTTGAAGATAAACTTGGAATAAAATCTGAGGGGAATCCAGGTTTAAACAGAAAAATGGGAACTGAGTACTTCAAAAGAGTTGATGCATTGGAATTTGCTGTGAAGTATGATGATGGAAAGGATATTAATGGTCTTAAAGAGGCGGATATTGTTATTTTGGGGGTATCAAGAACGTCTAAAACTCCATTAAGCTTATATCTAGCAAATAGAAATATTAAAGTTATGAATGTTCCTATTGTCCAAGATTTAATACTACCAGAGCAATTATATGAAGTAAAAAGAAAGATTATTGGTTTAACAAATTCAGTAGAACAACTTAATAAGTTGAGGGAAGAAAGACTAAAAACTTTAGGAGTGGATGGAAATACTGATTATACAGATGAAATCCAAATATTTGAAGAATTAGAGTATGCGTTAGAAATTATGGGGAAAATTGGTTGTCCGATAATAGACGTTCAAAATAAAGCTATTGAGGAAACTGCAGAATTAATAATTGGGATAATGAGAGAACGCGGCTTAGAAATTTAATATTTAAGAAATAATTATATACTGTAACAAAATGTGATGGGGGAATTTTAAAATGACAAAAAAATATGTTTATAATTTCAGTGAAGGAAATAAAGAAATGCGATCTTTACTTGGGGGTAAAGGTGCGAATCTTGCAGAAATGAAGGGATTAGGGATTAATGTACCACCTGGTTTTACTATTACTACAGAAAGCTGTAATAGTTATTATGAAAATGGGGAACGAATTAAACCTGAGATTTTAAAACAAATTAATGAACAGTTAGAAATATTAGAAAAAATATAGGTAAAGAGTTAGGAAGTATAGAAAACCCATTATTAGTATCTGTACGAAGTGGTGCTGTATTTTCAATGCCTGGAATGATGGATACAATTTTAAATTTAGGATTGAATGATGAAACAACTATTGCCTTAGCTAAGAAAAATAATAATTATCGTTTTGCTTATGATAGTTATAGAAGATTTATTCAAATGTTCTCTGATGTAGTAATGGATGTAGAGAAATATAAATTTGAAGAAGTATTAACACGAGTAAAAAATGAAAATGGCTATGAACAAGATAGCGATATGAATGAAAAAGATTTATTTAAAGTTGTTGAGGAGTTCAAAGAAATCTACCAAAAAGAAGTAGGTCGTGAATTTCCGATGAGTGTAAAGGAACAACTTATGCTAGCTATTGAAGCGGTATTTAAATCTTGGAATAATAATCGTGCTAAAGTATATAGAAGACTTCATAATATTAGTGATAAACTAGGGACTGCTGTAAATATCCAAGCCATGGTTTTCGGTAATATGGGAGACAATTGTGGTACTGGAGTATCGTTCAGTAGAAATCCTGTAACTGGTGAAGATGAATTATTTGGGGAATATTTAATTAATGCACAAGGGGAAGATGTAGTTGCGGGAATTAGAACGCCGAAAAATATTAGTGTGCTAGCTGAAGATATGCCACATTTATTTAAAGAGTTTGTGGAGCTTTCTAAAAAATTAGAAGGACACTATAAAGATATGCAAGATATTGAGTTCACTATTGAAGATGGTAAAGCTATATATTCTTCAAACAAGAAATGCTAAGAGAACACCAAATGCAGTTGTTGAAGTTGCAGTTTCATTAGTAGAAGAAGGTGTTATTAGTAAGGAAGAGGCTATTTTAAGAGTAGGTACAGAAGAAATTAACAAACTTCTTCATTCTACATTTGAAGATAAATCATTGAAACAAGCACAACAATTAACTCAAGGATTAGCGGCTTCACCAGGAGCGGCAGTGGGAGCAATCTATTTTACTGCACATGAAGCGGTTGAAGCGGCTAAAACAAAACCGGTTGTATTAGTAAGAGAAGAAACATCACCTGAAGATATTGAAGGAATGGTTAGCTCAGAAGCCATTGTAACTCTACGTGGAGGTATGACATCACATGCTGCGGTAGTAGCGCGTGGAATGGGTAAATGCTGTGTATGTGGTTGCCAAAACATGATTATTAATTATGACGAAAAAACTTTAAAAATTGCCGGAATTACATTAAAAGAAGGAGATGTAATCTCTGTTGATGGAAGTAGTGGTAAGGTTTATCTGGGTGAAGTTGATAAAATAGATGCTAGATTCAGCGATAGATTCAATAAACTTTTAGGATGGGCAGATGAAATTAGAAGTCTAAAAGTATTAGCAAATGCTGATAATGAAGTCGATGCAAAAGTTGCTTTCGAGTTCGGGGCTGAAGGAATTGGATTATGTAGAACAGAACATATGTTCTTTGAAGAAGATAGAATTAGCTTAGTTAGAAAAATGATACTAGCTTCAGATACAAATGAAAGAATAAGATTCTTAGATAGATTACAACCAATTCAAAGTGATGATTTCTATAAAATTTTTAAAGAAGCAAAAGGTAAATCTGTTAACATAAGATTATTAGATCCACCACTTCACGAATTTTTACCGAAAGATGAAAAAACTGTAAAAGTTATTGCCGAGGAAATAGGTGTAAGTGTTAGTCAATTAGAAGCTAAAATTGCTAGTATTGCCGAGTTCAACCCTATGATGGGACACCGTGGTTGTCGTCTAGGAATAACTTATCCAGAAATTTATTTAATGCAAGCAAAAGCTATCAGTTCAGCAGCGATTAGAGCACGTAAAGAAGGAATTGAAGTTAATGTGGAAATTATGATTCCGTTAGTAGGTTTAGAAAAAGAACTTGCAGTTCTACGTGAGCAAATAGTTGAATTAGTTGAAAAAGAAATACAGTTATACAATGCGGACTTTAATTATAAAGTTGGAACTATGATTGAAATACCACGAGCTTGTGTAGTGGCTGATAAGATTGCTGAACATGCAGATTTCTTCAGTTTCGGAACAAATGACTTAACACAATTAACATTTGGTTATTCAAGAGATGACGCTGAGAAATTTATCGATATCTATAAGAAAAAAATATCTTAGAGTCAGATCCATTTGTTCATTTAGATGAGAGTGGAGTACTAGAGTTAATGAAGATTGCTGTCAATAAAGCAAAAGTTGTAAAACCAAATATTAAACTAGGAATTTGTGGTGAGCACGGTGGAGATGAAAAAAATCAATTCTACTTTGTTCAAAAATTGGTCTAGGTTACGTTTCTTGTTCACCATACCGAGTTATTATTGCGAGAATTGCAGCAGCTAAAGCAGCTATTAGTGATATAGAAGTAGCGTTAACTAAGTAAAATGTTAAAAGAAGAAATAGAGGTTTTAGTAATTTATCTACTAAGACATTGCTATAATAATTAATGATTATATTAGCAGAATATAAAGGGTGATTTGTAATGAATTACCCTTTTTGAATTATGCTTAGTAATACTAATTTGTAAAAAAATTTAAATTAAGTATTAATTAACTAAACTATAATTATAAAATCTTTGTAAATATTACAAAATTATTAAATAATAGTTAATATTATACAAAAGTAAATTGATTTTCATTATACATTAAAAATTAATGTAGTATATTGTATCATTTTATATTAGAAAAATGAGTTCAAATCAAAAAGAAAGTTTAAATATCGAAAAAGAGAGGATATACTATGGCAGAAAATAATAATAGTCGGCTATCGAGAAGAGACAGGCACTCTCAAGAAAGAAAGAGTGTTATGCCAGGTGGATATATATCTAGAGGAAATAATAATCCGACGAATAATGGACAACAAAGAAGACCATTAACAAATGAAGAGATAATGAGAAGAAATGCACAAAACACTAATTCTCCTAATCAACAACAAAGGCCTCAGAATCCAAATCAAAGACAAGGAGTACCTCCTGTGAGACCGAGAAATAGTCAACAATCAGTAAGAACTGGCAGACCAGGAGGACCAAGACGTCCATTTGGCTCAAATAGAATTAGTAATCCTAATTCTAAGAAAAATAACAAAATGTTATGGATGAAAAATTTTTAAGATATGGATTGTATGTAGCAAGTGTTACTATTATATCTTTATTCTTACTATGTGTGTTTTGGATTTATCAAGCACCTGCATTTGACTCTAAGATACTAGATAATAACTCAAGAACAATTGTTTATGATGTTAATAATAATGAAGTAGCAAAAATTAGGGAATCAAATTGGTGAAAATTTAAATACATCAGATATTCCAACGAAAAATGCAAGATGCAATTTTAGCTACAGAGGATAATCGATTCTTTGAACATGGAGCGGTTGACTTCAGACGTTTAGTAGAGCGGTATTTTCAAACCTTACAAGTGGTTTTGGATCACAAGGTGCATCTACAATTTCTCAACAATTAATCAAGAGAACATTTTTAGATGATAATAAGAGCATGAAACGTAAAGTTCAGGAAGCATACCTTGCTTATAAACTTGAACAAAATTACGATAAAGAATCTATTTTTCACAATGTATGTGAATAGAATTTATTATTCAGATGGAGTATATGGATTAAAAACTGCAGCTAAGTACTATTATGGAAAAGAATTAAATCAATTAACTCTTTCACAGATGGCGCTTTTAGCAGGATTACCTCAGCATCCAAATACATATAATCCATATGATAATCCTGAAGCAGCTAAAAAGCTCGTCGTGATACGGTATTATATTTAATGCAATATCATGGGAAAATCTCAGAAGCAGAATCAACTGAAGCTCAAAAACTAATGTATTAGACGGATTAATAGAGCGCGATGAGAGTGAACGTGTGCTATTATCTAGTGAATTTGATTCGAAATATACTTCATATATGAATCAAATTGTAAATGAATTAAAAATAGTAAAGAATATAAAGATTATGAAGGAGACGTATTAAACTTAGGTCTTAAAATCTATACTAACTTTCGATTCTAAAAATTCAGGATACTTTAACAGAGAGTGTGAATGCAAACTATGCTGGAATAAAACAAGCTAGTAACGTTGCTATGGTTGTATTAAATAATGAGAATAGTGGTATAGCAGCTCTTTATGGAGGTAAAAAACAAACATTCCATGGATTTAATATTGCAACGCAAGCTAAGTTACAACCTGGTTCATCAATAAAACCGATACTTGCTTATGGACCTGCTCTTGAATATCTAAATTGGGGATCTGATCATACGGTTAATGACTCTAAACTGCAAGGATCTCAAATTCAAAACTGGGATAGACAATTCCACGGTAATATAACTATAAATAATGCTTTAGTATGGTCATATAATATTCCGGCCATTAAAACGTACCAAGAAGTTGGCTTTAACAGAGTAAAACAATATGCGGCTAATGTTGGTATGAATATCACAGATGATTCTATTACGACACCAATAGGAGGAAGTGGAGATGGATTCTCACCTCTACAAATGGCAGGAGCATATGTTCCATTTAGTAACGGTGGATATTATGCAACACCAAAAGCTATTAAAAAAGTTTATGATAGCGAAGGTTCTGAAGTTAAGAGCTTTAGTAAAGATGATAGAAAACGTGTTATTAAAGAATCTACTGCATATATTATGACCTCAATGCTTAGAAATGTAGTAAATGGTACAGCTTCATTTGCCCGTATTAGCGGAGCAGATATGGCAGTAAAAACAGGGACAACTACATTTGGAGAAGGAGAAGCTCAAAAATATAATTTTGATATAGAAAATTATGCCAAGGATTCTTGGGCTATCGGATATACGAGTAACTATACAATGGCTGTATGGCAAGGGTTTGATGCAATCGATGGACCTACGAAGTATCTATCTCAAGATGATACACAGAAAACTCAAGCGTTATATCGAATAAATATGCAAAATATAGTTCGTATCCACCCACCTAAAGGATTTAAAGTTCCAGAAAATGTAGGGTCTATTAATGGAGGAGTTAAGGTTATTTCAGATAATGAACGTCGAGAAATTGAAGAACAAAAATAGACGTAATCAAGAAAAAGAGAAAGATAGAAATAACAATAATAACGATAATAACAGTAATGACAATAATAACCGTAACGGAAATAACTCTGAAGATAATAATGGTAATACATCAAATCAAAATGGTCAACAGAACGGTAACGACAATAATCCTCAATCACGAGGAGGAAATTCTAATGTAGTTCAACCTAGTGGAAGAAATACTGGAAATAATACTACTAGAGGAAATAGGTATTAGTGATAAACCTACTGTAAGAGAAATCTAAACAGTAGGTTTATTTTTTTAATAATCTTAAAATACTACACAAATAAATAGAAATGGTGTACAATATAGAAATGGAGCAGTTTATTTCTTTGTTAAACTGAATTTATCATTCCATAAAACTTATATTATTATAAAGACGGATGTGAAGCTATGAAGAAAAATTAGTTATAATTACAGGAATAAGTGGAGCAGGAAAAAAATACAGCGTTAGAGGTCTTTGAAAATCAGGGATATTTTTGTACAGATAATTTACCTGGATTAGTTGTGAGAGGATTTTTAAGAATAATTGAAGAAAAAGATATTGATAAGACAGCTATAAGTATTGATATAAGAAGTAAAGTTTTATTTGTTGATTTAAAAGAAGTATTAAGAAAAATACAACAAAATGAATATTTTTTAATGTTCGTATAATATTTTTTTAGACAGTGAAGACCAAGTATTGGTAAATAGATATAAAGAGACTAGAAAAATCATCCATTATCAAGCGAGTTTAGTTTACTTGAGGGTATTACCCAAGAAAGAAAAAGATATGGATGCTATTAAAGGAATAGCGAATTATATTTATGATACTACAAATACAACAGTTAAAGATCTTAAGAAAAATATTAGAGGATTTTGGAATAGAAAAAGAAAGATAGTTATCATGTTACTATATCTAGTTTTGGATATAAATATGGTGTACCAAATTGATGCAGATAACATAGTAGATGTTCGTTTTTTACGAAATCCATTTTATATAAATGAACTTCGTGAAAAAACAGGTCAAGATAAAGAGGTCTATGATTATATTTTTGATGATGAAGTAACTAAAGAATTTTATGATAGATATCTAGAATTAATGACTTATATGATTGATAAGTATCAATATGAAGGAAGAGATAAAGTCGCAATAGCTGTAGGGTGTACTGGAGGAAAACACAGATCTGTTAGTGTAGCAAGAAGGTTACATGATGATATATCGAAGTTAGGTTACAGAGTACATTTAGAACATCGCGATATTAATAAGGGTAGGTAGTAAAATGAGAACTAAAGTAAAAGTAGTTACTATTGGTGGAGGAACAGGTTTATCTGTTCTTTTAAGAGGTTTAAAAAAATATCCACTTGACATAACTGCCGTAGTAACAGTAGCAGATGATGGTGGAAGTTCTGGGAAAATACGTAGTGATATGAATATTCCCTCACCAGGGGACATTAGAAATGTTATTGCAGCTTTGTCAGATGTAGAACCATACTTAGAAAAGATGTTTCAGTATCGTTTTGATAGTGGAGAAATAAAAGGTCACCCAGTTGGTAATTTAATGATAGCTGCCATGACAGATATTCATGGTGATTTTTCTACTGCGGTTAAGGTTATGAGTAGAATCCTAAATGTACGAGGAACAGTATTACCAACAACTAATGATATAGCAACGTTAAATGCTGTTCTTTCTACAGGTGAAATAATAAGAGGAGAATCTTCAATTACTGAAGCTGGAGGAGAGATAGATCATGTTTATATTACACCTTCTAGGGTAAAACCTAATGAAGATGTGTTAAGAGCTATCGAACAGGCAGATTATATAATAATGGGACCAGGTAGTTTATATACTTCAATTATTCCAAATTTAGTGATTTCTCAAGTTTCGGAGAAAATTAGAGAAAGTAAAGCTAAAAAAATATATGTTTGTAATGTCATGACCCAGCATGGAGAGACTGATAATTATACTGTATCTGATCATATTATTGCGATAAATAAACATGTTGAAGAAAAATATTTTTTTGATTTGGTATTGCAAATTCTCGTGAATTTGATGATAGTATTTTATCGAAATATCACAAAGAAAAACAAGAACCGGTCAAAATCGATCATGAAAAAATAGAAGAACTTGGAATTAAATTGATAAAAAATAATGATGTCGGAATCGTTGATAATAACACGATTAGGCACAATGCAGAAAAAGTTTCTGAATTAATTTACGATTATATTATAGACGACAAGCCAACAATGATTTATAATAAAAGATGAAAACAAACAAAAAGGAGAACAAAAATGCACTTAAATTTTTGATTATTCGAAAGCGTTAAACTTCTTTAACGAACAAGAAGTGAAAAACATGGAAGGTTATGTGAAAGTTGCACATAATCAATTACACAATAAAACTGGAATAGGAAATGATTTCCTAGGATGGTTAGATTTACCAACTAATTATGACAAAGAAGAATTTGCTAGAATTAAAGAAGCTAGTAAAAAAATCCAAAGCAATTCTGATGTACTAGTAGTTATCGGTATTGGAGGATCATATCTTGGAGCTCGTGCAGCGATTGAAATGCTAAATGATAGCTTCTATAACTTCTATGAAGAAGGAAGAAAAACTCCAAAAATCTTCTTTGTTGGTCACACAATTTCATCAACTTATACTCAAGAATTAGTAAATTACTTAAAAACTACAGGAAAAGATTTCTCTGTAAATGTAATTTCTAAATCTGGAACTACTACAGAGCCTGCTATTGCATTCCGTATTTTCAAAGAATTACTTGAAGAGAAATATGGTAAAGAAGGAGCTAAAGAAAGAATCTTTGCTACTACTGACAGAGCTCGTGGAGCATTAAAATCATTAGCTGATGATGAAGGATATGAAACATTTGTAGTACCTGATGATGTAGGTGGACGTTTCACAGTTCTTACTGCTGTAGGATTACTTCCAATTGCTGTAAGTGGAGTTGATATTGATAAAATGATGGCTGGTGCTAAATTAGCTCAAGATGAACTATCAACACCAGATTTAAGCAAAAATATTGCTTACCAATATGCTGTAATGCGTAATATCTTGCAACAAAAAGGTAAATTAATTGAGATTCTTGTATCTTACGAACCATCAATGGTTTACTTCAATGAGTGGTGGAAACAACTTTACGGTGAATCTGAAGGTAAAGATGGAAAAGCTTTATACCCTTCAAGTGTTTGCTTCTCAACAGATCTTCACTCTATGGGACAATATGTTCAAGAAGGACGTCGTGTTCTATTAGAAACTATCTTAAAAGTTAAATCTCCAAACAAAGATATTGAGCTTAAAGAAGCTGATAACAATCTTGATGGATTAAATTACCTAGCTGGAAAAACTATGGATTTCGTAAATACTAAAGCATTCGAAGGAACACTTCTTGCTCACACTGATGGAGGGGTACCTAACTTTGTAGTAGAACTTCCTGACATGAGCGAGTTCACATTCGGATACTTAGTATACTTCTTCGAAAAAGCTGTAGGTATTTCTGGATACATGCAAGGATTAAATCCATTTGACCAACCAGGAGTAGAAGCGTATAAGAAAAATATGTTCGCACTTCTTGGAAAACCTGGATTCGAAGACTTAAAAGCAGAATTAGAAGAAAGATTAAAATAATCTTGAATAAATTAAAAACTGATAGAGGAATAATTTTCCTTTATCAGTGTATTTAAATGGAAACCCTAAGTAAATTTCTTTATATTTTTCTTTTTCCTGTTTTTAAGTGTAGCTTACGACACCGCCATATCTTTTGTTATATCAAAAGGATATTCCGGTTAGAAGGAGTGACTCAAAAATCGCGATTTCGTAGAAATCGATTTTGTCGAGTCACCCTCGCACTAGTTTATTAGATATCTAAAAAGCTTTTATAGAGCGAATTTAGATATCAATAAACCACTGCGTCTATGAGTTTTCATGAAAACTATTTTTAAATCTAGTACTTTTTGAGTCTCAAACCTCGCAGTAAAAACACTTTTTGTGTTTTACTTCAGTTACTACAAAACAGTAAGAAAAATATAGAATTTAGTTATTAAATATAATGACTAATTCTTAATTATTATTAATTTTACTCAAATATTTTGTAATGGTAAAAATGGAACTAACAAAAGTTCCATCGGTGAAATTAGGACTACAGGTCTAATTTCAAGGTGTAATATCCACTTTAATTGTCTCAAATGACAATTAAAGTTAGATGAAAACCGTCCGCCACCATACTTAAAATATTTGAATAGAAAATTTATAAATTGAAAGATAAAAAGAAAACGACTCTATAAATTAGATTCTAATAAAAATCGTAATTTATGAGTCTTCTTTATCTTTTTGCCATTGTTACAAAATGAATTTATCTGGTCTATATGAAAGTATTCCATATTGTAGTATGTTTCCATTGGATAAATAAGTGATACTTTCAACAACAGCTACCATATTGTATTCACCAAGGTCCATATGTTGTTTTCTTCATCTGTAGCGTATCTAAATGATATTTGGCGTCGTGAGTGTTATATTTAATCCCTAATTCTTTTTCTAAGTATTTGTAAATAGATGATTCTGCAATTTCTTTATTAATAAATGGAACAAGACTTCTATCGAAATATGATACCTCATACTCTAATTTTTTTCGTCGTTGATTGTTCTACTACGACTAACTCTATAAAAATCATTATTCTTATCTGCACTAAAAATGTCCATTATTTTTCTTTTTCACCTTGAATAATATAAAGTAACTCTAGTGTAGTCTTAATTTCATACTTTCCGTCGATGTTTAATTCAGAAGAAGTTTTAATATTCCCTAAATAATTATTTTTATTCTTCCGTGTCCAAGAATTAAAGAGTTTTTACCTTTAATCTTTTGGATATAACCATTAATTTCTAATAAAGACAAAGCTTTTTCTAATAGTATCTTTTGAATAACCGTATTCTTTTTACTAACTCATTTTTCACTTGGTAGTTCTGTATTACGCTTATAAAAACGAGTATCTATTTTTTCCTTGAGATCATTATAGACCTTTTTGTATTTACTCATATATGATTTACCTTTACTGTTCTCCTTTTAAAAATTACCTACTTAATTATAAATGTAGTTGATAAGAATTGCAAAGGGTTAAGTACATCTTACATACATATTGTAACATTTACGTATATGTTGTAGATAAAAAGAATTACATAAATGTTATTGACAAAATGAAAGTGTTTTTATTATAATAATAATTGTTAAGTTATAAAAACTTATTTTGTAAATACAAGTTATAAATATAACGGAGGAAAAAGAATGACAAAACGTTCAAGTGGTGTTTTTGATGCATATTACATCATTACCAGGAGAATTTGGTATTGGGACTTTTTGGCAAAAAGTGCATATGATTTCGTTGATTTCTTAGAAGAAACAAAGCAAACATATTGGCAAAATTTTACCATTAACAACTACAAGTTATGGAGATTCACCTTATCAAAGTTTCAGCTGTAGCAGGGAATTTAAACCTAATCGATTTTTTTCTTTATTAAAAGAAGAAGGATTACTTGAAGAAAGTGATTATTCAAAATGTTAACTTTGGTGACAATCCTGAAAAAGTTGATTATGCATTATTATTTGAGGCAAGAAGACCAATTTTAGAAAAAGGCTGTTGCTAACACAACAAAAATAGTGAAGTATTAGCAAAAATTGAAAAATTTGAAGCTGAGAACTCTAGCTGGTTAGCTGATTATGCTGAATATATGGCTATCAAAGAAAGCTTCGGATATCAAAGTTTCATTCATTGGGATGAAGATATTAAAAATGGTGAAGAAGCTGCGCGTCAAAAATATCGTACAGAACTTCAAGATAGTATTAGATACTATACAGTAACACAATATTTCTTCTTTAAACAATGGTTAGCATTAAAAAGAATATGCTAATGAAAAAGGAATTAAAATCATTGGAGATATGCCAATTTATGTAAGTGCTGATAGTGTTGAAATGTGGACTATGCCAGAATTATTTAAAGTTGATGAAAATAATGAACCACTTTATGTAGCTGGGTGTCCAGCAGATGACTTCAGTCCTACTGGACAACTTTGGGGTAATCCAATCTACGATTGGGCAAAACACAAAGAACAAGGATTCTCATGGTGGATTTATCGTGTACAAGAAAGTTTTAAAATCTATGATGTACTTCGTATAGACCATTTCAAAGGTTTCTCTGATTTCTGGCAAATCGATAGAGATGCTGAAAATGCGGTTAACGGTACTTGGGAAGCTGGTCCTGGAATTGAATTGTTCCAAAAAATTAAAGAACAATTAGGTGATTTACCAATTATCGCAGAAAATCTTGGATTTATTGATGAAAAAGCAGAAAAATTATTAGATGATTCTGGGTATCCAGGTATGAAGATTCTTCAATTTGCTTTCCCAGGAGAAGATAATTTAGATCGTCCACATCATTACACACAAAATAGTGTAGCATACACTGGAACACACGATAATGATGTAGTTAATGGATGGTATGAAAAACTAAGTGAATCAGAAAAAGAACTAGTTTCTGAATACTTAAATCGTCGTAATGAAGAAACAATTACTGAAGCAATGATTAGAGGTATCTACTCTTCAGTAAGTGATTATGCAATCGTAACAATGCAAGACTTATTAGACAAAGATGCAACGAGCAGAATGAACGTTCCATCAACAGTTGGAGGAAACTGGGAATGGAGAATGCTTGCAGAAGATTTAACAGAAGAAAGAAAAGAATTTTTAAGAAATATTACAGTAAGATATTCAAGAGAGAGGGTATAAAATGTCATTTAGTAAATATGTATTAGATAATACTAATCAAGAACTAAGAAATTTAGATAACAAAGAAATTTATAAACAACTATTAAACTATGTTAAAGAAGAAGCTGATAAAAAAGCTCAAAATGATGATAAGAAAAAAGTTTACTACATTTCAGCAGAATTTTTAATCGGTAAACTATTATCAAACAACCTAATCAACTTAGGTATTTATGAAGAAATCGAAAAAGAATTAAAAGCAGCTAACAAACGTCTTAGTGATGTAGAGGAAGCTGAATTAGAACCTTCATTAGGTAACGGTGGTCTTGGACGTTTAGCATCATGCTTTATTGACTCAATTTCATCATTAGGAATCAATGGTGATGGAGTTGGATTAAACTACCACTGTGGTTTATTCAGACAAGTATTTGTTAAAAATGAACAACATGCAGAGCCAAACTTCTGGATTGAAGATTCTTCATGGTTAAGAGATACTGATGTTAAATATACAGTGCCTTTTTAAAAACTTTAGCTTAACATCAACACTAAAAAGAATTGACGTATTAGGATATAAGAAAGATACTAAAAACTATCTAAATCTATTTGATATTGATTCAATTGACAGTAGCATTATTGAAAAAGGAATTTCTTCGATAAAACTGAAATTAAGAAAAACTTAACATTATTCTTATATCCAGATGATAGTGATAAAAATGGTGAATTATTACGTATTTATCAACAATACTTCATGGTATCAAACGCAGCTCAATTAATCTTAGATGAAGCTATCGCTAAAGGAAGTAATGTTCACGATTTATACGAATATGCATATGTTCAAATTAATGATACTCACCCAAGTATGGTAATTCCTGAATTAGTACGTTTGTTAACTGAAAAACATGGAATTAAATTTGAAGAAGCATATACAATCGTTCAAAAAATGACTGGTTACACAAACCACACTATCTTAGCTGAGGCATTAGAAAAATGGCCATTAGCATATTTAGAAGAAGTAGTACCGCACTTAGTGAAAATCATTAAAAAACTAGATGCTGTTATTAGAGAAAAATATGAAGGTGAAGATATTCAAATCATCGATAAAGATGACAGAGTACACATGGCAAACATGGATATTCACTTCTCTAACAGTGTAAACGGGGTTGCTTATTTACACACAGAAATCCTTAAAAACTCTGAGTTAAAACACTTCTATGAATTATACCCAGAGAAATTTAATAACAAAAACAAATGGTATTACATTCAGACGTTGGTTAGAATTTTCTAACAGACCATTAGCAGCTTACTTAAAAGAACTAATTGGTGATGAGTACTTAACTGATGCAACTAAATTAGAAAAATTACTAGCATTTGTTGATAGCAAAAGTAGCTGCTAAATTAGAAGAAATCAAACACGAGAACAAAGTTGTTCTTAAAAGAGTACCTAAAAAGAAACTCAAGGAATTGAACTTGATGAAAATAGTATTATCGATACTCAAATCAAGAGATTCCACGAATATAAACGTCAACAAATGAACGCTTTATATGTAATCAAAAAAATACTTAGACATTAAAAATGGAAAATTACCAGAAAGAAAAATCACAGTATTCTTCGGTGGTAAAGCTGCACCAGCTTATATTATTGCTCAAGATATTATTCACTTAATTCTATGTTTATCAGAATTAATTAATAATGATCCAGAAGTAAACAAATACTTAAAATGTATTCCTAGTTGAAAACTATAATGTAAGTGTTGCAGGAAAAAAACTAATTCCAGCAACTGATATTTCTGAACAATTTCATTAGCTTCTAAAGAAGCAAGTGGAACAGGTAACATGAAATTATGTTAAAACGGAGCTTTTAACCTAGGGAACTCTAGATGGAGCTAACGGTGAAATTGATGAACTAGTTGGACGTGAAAATATCTACATCTTCGGTAAAGAAAGTGATGAAATCATTAAACTTTACGAAACTGCTGGATATGTTTCTAAAGAATACTATGAAAAAGACGGTGTTAAAGAAGTTGTTGACTTCATTGTTTCTAAAGACTTAGTTAAACTAGGAAATAAAGAAAGATTAGAAAGACTATACAACGAACTACTTAACAAAGACTGGTTTATGACACTTATTGACTTTGAGGAATATTACGCTAAGAAAGAAGAAATGTTAGCAGACTACGAAAACCGTGAATTATGGATGAAGAAAGTTATTGCGAACATCGCGAAAGCAGGATTCTTCTCATCAGACCGTACAATTGCTCAATACAATGAAGATATTTGGAACAAAAATAATAAAATAGAAGTGGAGAACATAGCATGAAACTATTAACAATTAATGTTCACAGTTGGTTAGAAGAAAACCAACTTGAAAAACTGAATATTTTAGCGAAAACCATCGTAGAAAAAAAATACGATGTAGTAGCGATGCAAGAAGTAAATCAGTTGATTAATAGTGCAGATGTTCATGATGGTATAAAAAGAAGATAATTTTTGGGAAATTATTGTTAGATAAAATTAATGAATATGGAGAAGAAGGATACAGTTATTATTGGACTTATTCTCACATAGGATTTGATAAATTCGAAGAAGGTTTAGCAATACTTGCTAAAAAGGGTGAAGTTGTTGCCGTAGAGGAGTTTTTACTGTACGGCACAACAAAACCGTAACTTCTATCGAATCAAGAAAATTTTAAAAGTCGATCTTAAAATAAATGATGAGATCGTAGAATTTTACAGTTGTCATATCGAATTTGCCAACTTGTAAAGGGAAGACATAGATCAAAAATCTTAGCAACCTAATTAATTATACAGATAACAAAAATCTTAAAAGTTTTCATGGGAGATTTCAATACAGATTATTTCCATCAAGTAGACGATTATAAAAGAATACTTGATAAAGGGTTATATGATACTTATGAATTAGCCGAGAAAAAGACGGGGGAGTTACCGTATATAAAAATATAAGTGGTTGGGAAGATTCTATGTGTCAGATTGGATTATGTATTTATTAATAGAAAATTAGATGTAAAAAGAGTTTTTGTTATATTTAATGATGAAAAATTATCCAATTATTTCTGATCATAATGGCTTAGAAGTAACATTAGCAGAAAAATAAAAAAAGGAGGAAAAATGTTATGTTACAAAAAATTCAGCGCTTTGGAGGCGCGATGTTAATGCCATCTATTTTATTCGCATTCTTCGGATTAGTAGTTGGATTAACTTCAATTTTAAAAAACCCTAACCTAGTAGGGAGCATCGCGACAGAGGGTACTCTTTGGTATAACTTCTGGTTCGTAGTAGAGCAAGGAGGATGGACTATCTTTAACCAAATGCCAGTAGTATTCGCACTTGGTATTCCAATCGGTCTTGCTAAAAAAGCAAATGGTCGTGCAGCATTAGAAGCGTTCTTAATCTACATGGTTTATAACTACTTCATCAACGGATTCTTAACTCAATTCAAATTCTTTGGTGTAGATGTAACGCCTGCTCTTAAATTACCTACAGGTATTACAAGAATCGCTGGAGCAATTACTTTAGATACTTCAATCATTGGTTCTATCGTTAGTGCATCTATCTCAGTATGGATTCACAACAAATAGCTTTCGACAAAAACTTCCTGAATTATTAGGAATTTTCCAAGGATCAACATTCGTAATCTTAGTAGGATTCCTTATCATGATTCCAGCTGCTTTCTTAACAGCTCTATTATGGCCAAAAGTTCAATTAGGAATTGCTGCTTTACAAGGATTCTTAAAAGTATCAGGAGTTGCGGGAGTATTCACTTACACATTCCTAGAAAGAATTTTAATCCCAACAGGATTACACCACTTCATCTATGGACCATTCATGTTTGGACCAGCAGTAGTAGAAAATGGAATCACAGCTTACTGGGTACAACACATTCAAGAGTTCTCTCAAAGCTCAACTCCATTAAAAGAGTTATTCCCTCAAGGTGGATTCTCATTACACGGTAACTCAAAAGTATTTGGTTTACCAGCAGCAGCTTTAGCTATGTACGTAACAGCAAAAGACAGCAAGAAAAAAGTTGTAGCAGGATTATTAATCCCAGCAGCACTTACAGGTTTCTTAACAGGAATCACTGAACCGATCGAGTTCACATTCTTATTCGCAGCACCAATGTTATTCGCTACTCACGCAGTATTAGGTGCATTAATGTCAGCAACTATGTACCAATTTGGAGTTGTAGGTAACTTCGGAAGTGGATTAATCGACTTCTTAGCTCTTAACTGGTTACCAATGTTCAAAAACCACTCATCTCAAGTATTCGTTCAAATCGCAATTGGATTAGTATTCTCAGTAATCTACTTCTTCGTATTTAGATTCTTAATCCTTAAATTCCAATTAAACACTCCTGGACGTGAAGCAGATGATGCTGAAACTAAACTTTACTCTAAACAAGAGTACCGTGAAAAAGGTAAAGAAGCAGCTAAACCAGAAGTTAGAGATGATGCAGCTACTCACGATGATCAAGCAGTTATCATTTTAGAAGGTTTAGGTGGTAAAGATAACATCGTAGACGTTACTAACTGTGTAACAAGATTACGTGTTAATGTTAAAGATGAAAGCCTAGTTAAAGATGATGAATTCTTAAAACGTTCTGGAGCTCTTGAGTTGCTCGTAATGGTAAAGCTATTCAAGTAATCATCGGATTCTCTGTAGGACAAGTTAGAGAAGCTTTTCGAAAAAAAGAATTACACAAATAAGCCTATTATGACAGAAAAAGAAATTGACGTAAAAAGTCAGTTTCTTTTTGTATGAGATTCTATAATAAATACGGTTGATAATAAATATCAGCCGTATTTAAATTTATAAAAAAATGGAAAAAGAATGTAAAATTTCTTTATAATTTAAGTATGAGCAAAAATCAAGAAAGGAAATTTACATTCATAGTGTAATTATAGCAAATCTCTTAAAATAACGCTACAAATAAGTGACGAAAATATAAAAATTTTAGATAAAAACAGAGGAAATTGAAATAAATGGTTGTATACATCTAGTTTATTACGGCGTATTGGAAGCTTCATCTAGCTCTTGTCCTTATTGTAAAGAATGTAAGATAACTAATAACGGTTATAGAAAAGTAAAGGTTAAAATGCCCGCTATTTCTGACAAACCAGCTATCTTATACTTAAATAAACAACGCTTTATATGTAAAGATTGTCGTAAATCCTTTACAGCTGAAACTATTGAAGTTAGGAAGAATTCTAATACCTCTAAAAATCTACGAGCTGGTATTATTAAAAGGTTGTATAAAGAGAACACTTCAAAAAGAAATAGCTGAGTCTTGTGCTGTATCTACTAATGCTGTATTAAGAATACAATGTGATCTCAGCTAAAACTTTAGACAGACCTAAAACTTTACCTTATTATATGTGTTTTGATGAAGTCTCTTCTACTTCTGATAGTATAAGTAAAATGAGCTTTGTATATGCAGATGCACTAACTCATAAAATACAAAAATATACTTCAGGGAAGAACCAATAAGATTATTAAAGACTACTTCCCATATTATTCTTATCAAGAACGTTGTAAAGTTAAAGCAGTAGTTATTGATATGAATTCAGGTTATAAAAAGTATCATTAGAAAATTTTTTCCCTAATGCAAAAATAGTAATCGATAGATTTCATATTGTTCAGTTAGTTAATAGAACCTTTAGTAACTTTTAAAGCTAAAAATACTTCTTGTATTCAGCTTATTTACACCTTATAAAGCTGGTAAGAAACCTAGATATTCTAAAGAAGAGTGTTAAGCTATTTTTCACTGAAAAAGATAAGATTAAAAATGGAAAAACAGGAAAAAGTTATACTATTTAATATAGAATAGTTTCCTCCTAATTTTCAAAAATAAACCGCATTTGACAAAGAACTTTTTATTTCTTATTTTACATAACTTAAAGTAAATTTTAAGTTATACAAGTATAATAGAAAAATTGGAATATAATAGTTGACGTAAACATATTATAAATACTTATAGTATTGGATTGTTTTTTTATTTTAATAAGTGTTAAGGAAGGAGAAACGAAAGTGATAGGAAAAATAATAAATATTTAAGGGACACAAGAAGTGGAGTAAAAGTTGAAAGTTACTCTATTAAAAAGTTTAAAGTAGGGGCGGCTTCGGTTGTAATTGGTGCTAGTATCTTCTTTGGAGCTGCTGGGAGTCAGCTAATGCAGGAGAAGTTGTAGAAAAAATACGTTGAAGTAGCAGTTTCGCCTGGTAAAAGAGGAAGCGAAACCTGCTACAAAAAGAGGAGTTAGCCACTGGAAATACTCCCGCTGTAAAACAATAATGCTAATACTGAAAAACAGTAGAAAAACAAGTAGTATTAGACAAAACAAAAATTACAAACTAATATTGAAAAAGTAGAAGAACTATTTAGAAAAAAATCAATAAAGATAAAGCGCCTGCGTCTACTTTAGCGGCTATTAAAATAGATTTAGAAAAATGCGAAATATTTAATAGTGATAGTGTTGAACTGACACAAGCTGACATAGATGCAATGGCTAAAAAACTTAATGAGAAAAATCTTTTGTATTATCTTCAATGCCTAAGATTAATACACCTAAGAAGGTTGTAAAAGAAGGAGAAAATACGATTGCTAATAGTGGATCTCGTGATTCGCGTAATGACGGTAAGATGGAAGTGGGTTCTAATCTAAGATCTGCACCAATTGATACAGCAACTAGCCGTGGAAATCTTGGAATTGTTGTAGCGAACTCTGGATTTATTACAGGATATGCAACACCATCTTCAACAATTGAGATTAAGAGAAATGGTACAACTGTGCTTACTTCTAAACTTGACGATACAGGAACCTTCAAATTAAATGCTAAAGGTATCGAAGTTGGAGATAATGTTGAGTTAGTTGTTAATGGAAAGAGTGTTTATACTACTAAAGTAAGTCCGGCAGATACAGTAGCTTTCAATGATAGTTTAGCAGGAATTGCTCAAGTTGACGGATATACAGCGGCAGAAGCTGATGTTGAGGTAACTGTTGGTGGAAAAAAACTTTTAAAACTAAAATCACAAACAAAATGGATACTTCACGATTAATGTTGATACGAAACTTGATGGTAAAAGATGCAGTTGTTACGACTGTTATCAAAAAAAGAATGGTCAAGTAGTTGGTCGTGGAACAAGTACGGTTCGTGCAACAAAAAGTAACAGACTTCGGGGTTGGTTGGATTAAAAATCCTATGATTGACTACTCGCACCGTGATGTATATTCACCAGACACGTAAACAATATGCTTCGTAAGTAAGGGAACGGCTGATAAAGCTTATGAGAATATTCGTGTTTATCGTGAAGAGCGTATCGAAAAAGATGGAAACAAATATTATTATTGGATATTAGATTCAGGTCCAGCGGCAAATGGATTAGACGGTATTTCTAAAAAAATCTCACTTGCGATTCCACGTACAGTTGGAGATCCTTATGAATTTACTTATACAAAATACCAAGATGGAAAACAGACCTTCCACAAGAAGTATGATAGCGCATCAGCATGGGAGTATGAACACTCAGCTTATCGTGCTTATGTTAAAAATGGAGTTCCTCGTTCAGGAGCAACTTACGGAGAAAATATTGATGCTTGGATGGATTATATAAATCCGTCTAATACTTGGTGGTGGAATATTTATCGCGATTCTAAAAAAGATGGTACTGATCGTAATCCAGATGCAGCTCCTCGTGTTACTGATATGTTGGGGATTTATAAAAATCGCCTTGACTATAATCTTGTTCGAGGTGTTATTGAAGATAAGATGAAAGTTGTTGCAGGGCAACGTTCAATTATCACTTTCAAGACGAAAATTCTTGAAGGAAAAGAGCTAAATGATAGTATTATGTCGGATTGGGGCAAAAAAGATCCAAATGATCCGATGGTAGAAGAAATGAAAAAACGCCTAGCCAATGACCCATTCCTTGCTTATGGCGGATATACAGAGGGTGGACATATTCGTTACAGAAATGGTGAAAATGCCATTATCGGTACGTTACCACTAAAACCTGAAGAAGCAGATAAATACGACTTAAAACCAAAATCTAAGCCGCAAACGACTAAAGTAGGGGTCATTCCAGATGCTTTCCACAGTATTGCTAATCCGGATGAATTGCCAAAGGGTACAACATACCGTTGGTTTAAAGATCCAGATGTATCAAAAGCGACAGCACCGGATGCACCTGTGTATGGTAAAGTGGAAGTGATTATTCCAGAACGTGGTACATTTATTGTTGATGCTCCTGTGCATGTTTTAGAAGATAAGGAAAAAACACCAGATGCTCCATCGGCAACAGCAAAAGAAGATGGATCTGTAACAGCAAAACCACAAGATTCAACTAAAGTGGATAAAATTAAAGTTAGCTACACAGATGAAGATGGTTCGAAAAAGACGGCTGAAGGAAATAAAGGAAAAAATGGGACATGGACTGTTGCGAACAATCCAGATGTTCAAATTGATGCAAATACAGGTGAAATCACAATTCCAGCTGATAAAGTCAAAGACAATACAGAAGTAATAGCAGTTACGACAAATGGAAATAGTGATGAATCAACTCCAGCAAAAAGCAACTGCAAAAAGCACCAAAACCTGAAAAACCAATCGTAACTGCACCAAATACTGGTGTTGTAACAGCAAAACCAAAAGATCCAGCTAAAAGCAGATAAAATTACGGTTACCTATAAAGACGAAGATGGAAACAAAAGTAACGGTAGTAGGTAATAAAGGAAAAGATGGCGCATGGACTGTTGAGAACAATCCAGGTGTAACTATTGATTCTAATACAGGTGAAATCACAATTCCAGCTGATAAAGTAAAAGACAATACAGAAGTAACAGCTATAACAAAAAACGGAAATAGTGATGATTCAGACCCAGCCAAAGCAGTCGCAAGATTTCCAAAACCTGAAAAACCAATCGTAACTGCAAAAGAGGATGGATCTGTAACAGCAAAACCAAAAGATCCAACCAAAGCAGATAAAATAACGGTTACTTACACAGGAGAAGATGGTTCACCGAAAAAAGTAGTAGGAACGAAAGATCCATTTAACCAATGGACTTCAGATGATCCAGAAATCGAAAATCAATGCAGACACAGGTGAAATCACAATTCCTGCTGAAAAAGTAAAAAATGAAACAGTTGTAAAAGCTATCACAAAAAATGGAACTAGTGATGATTCAGAACCGGCAACAGACAAGGCAAAAACACCAGATAATGAGCCACCAGTTTTAACACTAACACCTAATCATGTAACGGTAGTAGAAGGAGAAACTGTAACATTTAGAGTAAAAGCAACAGATGATAAAAAAGTTTCGTTTGATGCGAATGAATTTTTAACTAAATATCTTTACATAGATATAAGTCTAGGGCACGCTGGACCCGTGGATTTTAAATTTATAACAAAGGAAGATAAAGTAAAAAGAAATCGAAGTTTACAATTAAAACTGTAGCAGAAGATGTTGGTAAAGCAAAAATACAATTATATTTAACGCAACAGATGATGTAAATAACGAAAGCTAAATCCGGTGATTTTCTCATTTGAGGTAACACCACGTGATAAAGATAGCGACCAACTATTTCAGCGGATGGAGCGACAGTTACAAGTCGTGAGGAAATTACGCCAATTCCAGTAACAGCTAAAGATAATGATGGCGGAGTTGGAATGCGTGAAAATACTCCAATCAAAGTAACAGGCTTACCAGAGGGACTAAGATTTGAAGATGGCAAAATCGTAGGAACTCCTACAGGAACACCTGGAACTGCCAAAGTAACGATTACAGCTTATGATAAGAATGATAATCCGGCTGAAAAAACTATTGAAATTGTAGTCAAAGGGCAAAAAGACAAGTATACCCCAGTAGGAAAAGACCAAACTGTTCCTAAAAATTCAGTACCTAAGGCAGAGGATAGTATTGCGAATAAAACTGACCTTCCACAAGGAACAAAATATACTTGGTTAACTACACCAGATACAAGCAAAGGCGGACAAACTGTTTCTGCAGTTGTTGTGGTAGAATATCCAGATAAAACAACAGATAACGTTAGTGTGAATATTAGTGTACCTACGAATTTAACAGCAGAAGTTACGAAGACAAAAGTTGTGGAAAAACATGAAGTCACTACAGATAAAATTGTAAAACCAAATAAAGAAGGTTCAACAATCACAACTGAAAAATCAGAAAATGGTTTAACCGTTAATGGAGAAGGTAAATTAACAGGAACGCCAACAGTAGACAATTGGGGTAAAGATGAAGAAGAGCGTGACATAATAATTCCGGTGAAAGTTACAAAAGGTAACGAAGAAATCACCGTAAATGTACCAGTTACAATCCTGCGTGATACAGATGGAGATGGTACTCCAGATGAAACAGATACAGATGACGATAATGATAATATTCCAGATATGGAAGAAAAGAAAAATGGAACAGATCCAAAGAAAAAGGATTCATTGGACAAACCAACATCATACGGTCTAACAGGAGTAGTAAAACCATCTACTGTTATTGAAAATAAAGATGTTAATATACCGGAAGTAGTAAAAACCAAATAAAGAAAAATTCAACGATAGAAAACACCAACTGCTATAAATGGACTAACAGTTGGTAATGATGGAACTTTAACAGGAAGACCAACAGTAGGCAAATGGGGTGAAAGTGAAGAAGAACGTAATATCACTATTCCAGTTAAGGTTAAGAATGGTTCGGAAGAAGTTAACGTAAGTGTACCGGTTAAAATCCAACGTGATACAGACGGAGATGGAACACCAGATGTGACAGATACAGATGATGATAACGATGGAATTTCAGATGACGATGAAAAGAGAAATGGAACAGATCCAAAAGTAGTAAATGGTCTGACAGGAATCGTTACAGCTCCAGCTAAAGTGAAAGAAAAAACTCCAGTACCGACAACTTTACCAAAAGTCGTAACACCGAATAAAGAAGGTTCAACAATTACAACAGAAAATTCAGTAAATGAATTGAAAGTCAATGGAGAAGGTAAATTAGAAGGAACACCAACCGTAAATGATTGGGTTGGCGGAGAAGAAGAACGTAATATCACAATTCCTGTTAAAATTACAAGAGAAAAAGATGGTAAAAAAGAAGAAACTACGGTACATGTTCCAGTAACAATCCAACGTGATACAGATGGAGATGGAACTCCAGATGTTGACGATTTAGATGACGATAACGATGGAATTTCAGATGAAGATGAAAAGAATAATGGAACAGATCCAAAGGCTGCAAATGATTTAACAGCAGCAGTTACAAAACCGAATGTAGTAATGGAGAAAAAAGAAGTCACTCCAAAAGAAGTTGTTACACCAAATAAAAAGGCGCAACAATTACAACTACTACGCCAGATAATTCAGGAAAAAGTGAACGGTCTGACAGTTAATGGAGAAGGTAAATTAACAGGAACTCCAACAGTAGAAAATTGGGGCAATGATGAAGAAAAAACTATCAATATTCCGGTTAAAGTTACAAAAGACGTTGAAAAAGTAACGGCAGATGGTAAAAAAACTGTTACGGAAACTGTTAATGTTGATGTTCCAGTCACAATCCAACGTGATACAGATGGAGATGGCACACCAGACGTTTTAGATAAGGATGATGACAATGACGGAATTCCAGATGAAGTGGAGAAAAGTAATGGAACAGATCCAAAAGTTCCTGATAATCTAACAGCAACAGTTGCGAAACCTGAAAAAGTTAAAGAGAAAAAACCAGTTACTTCAACAAAAGTTGTAACACCAAATATGCCAAATTCAACAATTACAACAGATGTTCCAAATGGATCGGTGAATGGCTTAAAAGTCAACAATGATGGTAACTTAGAAGGAACACCGACAGTAGATAATTGGAAAAATGACGAAGAAGAACGTAATATCTTAATTCCGGTTAAAGTTACGAATAACGGAAAAGAAACTAAAGTAAAAGTCCCAGTGACAATCCAACGTGATACAGATGGTGATGGAATCCCAGATGTTGAGGATCTAGATGATGATAACGATGGAATTCCAGATACTGTAGAGGATAAAAATGGGACAGATCCAAAAGTTGCAAATGACTTAGAAGTAGTAGTTACAAACCCAGAAAAAGTGAAGGAGAAAACTCCAGTTACTCCAACAAAAGTTGTAACACCGAATAAAGAAGGTTCAACGATTGTAACAAATACACCAGATGGTTCAGGGCAAGTGAACGGTCTAAAAGTCAATGATAAAGGTGAACTAGAAGGAACTCCAACAGTAAATAATTGGGGTAAAGATGAAGAAGAACGCCCTATCAACATTCCGGTTAAAGTTACTAAAGTTGTAGAAAAATTCACAGAAAATGGTAAACAAGAAGTACCGGAAGTAAAAGAAGTAACAGTAACAGTAACAATCCAACGTGATACAGACGGAGATGGAGAGCCAGATGTTATAGATAAAGATGATGATAACGATGGAATCCCAGATGAAGTTGAAAAAGCGAATGGAACAGATCCGAAAAATGCAAACAACTTAACTGCAAAAGTTTCAGATCCAACTAAAAGTTACAGAGAAGACACCAGTTCCTTCAACATTACCGAAAGTTGTAACACCGAATAAAGACGGTTTAACAATTACAACAGAAAACCCAGTAAATGGATTAAGTGTTGATAAAGATGGTAAATTAACAGGAACACCGAGCGTAACGAATTGGGGTAGTGATGAAGAACTTAAAGTCAACATTCCAGTTAAAGTTAAGAATGGTGATGAAGAAATTCGAGTAGAAGTTCCAGTTATTATTCAACGTGATACAGATGGAGATGGAGATCCAGATGTGACAGATAAAGATGATGATAATGATGGAATTTCAGATGAGGAAGAAAAGAAAAACGGAACAGATCCAAAAGCTCCTACAACACAAACTCCTGTGGAAATAAATATTACGCGTGAGAAAAATGGGGACGCAATTGTTACACCGAAAAAACCAGACGGGGAACTGTACCCTAAAGATACGAAGGTAGAAATTCCAGGTGAAAATGGAACAACAATAGTAGTAACGATAGGAGATAATGGCTCAGGAACTGTACCAAATGACAACCTTCCAAAAGAAGCGGAAATAGGCCGAGGAACAGTAACCGAACCAAATAAAGAACCATCAAAACCAGTAGACGTAACGACACCAGCTCGCAAGGCACCAACGGTAGAGTTGACTCAAAATCCAAGCACTGGAGATGTCACAGTAACACCTAAGAAAGTAGATGGCTCAAACTATCCTACAGGAACTACTGTAACAATCCCAGGCAAAAGATGGAAAAACTATTGATGTAGTAATCGGTGAAAATGGTTCAGGTACAGTTGTAAATAAAGATTTACCAGAAAGAGATGTACCAGGAACAGCTATCATTACAGAACCAAATCAAAAACCATCACAACCAGTGGATATTACAACACCGGCTAAAAAGGTACCAACATTGCAATTAGATCAAGATTCAAAAACTGGAGATGTCACAGTAACACCGAAAAAACCAGATGGAACAACATATCCACCAGGAACTAAGGTAGAAATTCCAGGGAAAGATGGAAATCCAATTACTGTAACAATAGGAAAAGATGGTACAGGAAAAGTTCCTAATAATGATTTACCAGAAACAGATACTCCAGGAACAGGTAAGATTAAAAGAAGATGGCAAAACCAGAGGTAGAGATTAAGGTAGAAACACCGAAAAAAATTGATCCTAATGCACCGGAAACAGCACAAGTAGGTACAATTGAAATTACAAGAAAACCAAATGGAGATGCGATTGTAACACCTAAGAAATCAGACGGAACAAACTATCCTAAAGATACTAAGGTGAAAATTCCAGGAGAAAATGGAACAAGCATCGTAGTAACGATAGGAGAAAATGGTTCAGGCGAAGTACCGAATGACCAACTTCCAAAATATGAAGTAGAAGGCAAAGGAACAGTAACAGAACCGAATAAAAAACCATCACAACCAGTGGCTGTAACAACACCAGCTCGTAAGACACCAACAGTGGAAATGGAACAAAATCCAAATACTGGAGATGTAACGGTAACACCTAAGAAACCAGATGGAACACCATATCCAGAAAATACTAAGGTAGAAATTCCAGGAAAAGATGGAAAAACTATTGAAGTAACAATTGGCAAAGATGGAAAAGGTACAGTTCCTAATAATGATTTACCTGATGAAGATACTCCAGGAACAGGTAAGATTACGGAGCCAGGAAAACCGGCAGAAGATGTTAGGGTAGAAACACCTCAAAAAATCAATCCAAATAGCCCAGCAACAGAACAACCAACTAAAATTGAAATTACAACTGACGAAAAAACAGGTGATGCAAAAGTTACACCTAAGAAATCAGATGAAACACCGTATCCACCAGGAACTAAGGTGAAAATCCCAGGAGAAAACGGTACAACAATAGTCGTGACAATCGGGAAAGATGGTTTTGGCACAGTTCCGAATGACAAACTTCCAAAACAAGATATTCCAGGAAAAGGAACAGTAACAGAGCCGGGAGCTAGACCATCTAAACCGGTGGATGTAATTACACCAGCTCGTAAGAAACCAACAGTTGAGTTGAATCAAGACCCTGAGACTGGAGATGTAACAGTAACACCTAAGAAACCGGATGGAACAACATACCCACCGGGAACTAAGGTGGAAATCCCAGGTAAAAACGGAAATCCAACCACTGTAACAATAGGAGAAGACGGAAAAGGTAAAGTTCCAAATAATGACTTACCAGATGGAGAAGTACCAGGAACAGGTAAGATTACAGAACCAGGTAAACCAACAGAAGTAGTTCAAGTGAAAACACCGAAAAAATTAGATCCAAACGCATTACGAACAGAACAACCAGGTAAGATTGAAATTACAAGAAAACCAAATGGAGATGCTGTAGTAACACCTAAGAAACCAGATGGGTCAATATACCCACCAGGAACTAAAAGTAGTTATCCCAGGTGATAATAATACTCCAATCGAAGTTATTATTGGGGATAATGGTTCAGGAACAGTTCCAAATGATAAACTTCCAAAAGGTGAAGTAGAAGGTAAAGGAATAGTAACAGAACCGAATAAAAAACCATCTAAACCAGTAGATGTAACAACGCCAGCCCGTAAGACACCAACAGTAGAATTAGATCAAGATCCAAATACAGGGGATGTCACAGTAACACCTAAGAAACCAGATGGGTCAACATACCCACCAGGAACTAAGGTAGAAATTCCAGGTAAGAACGGAAACACAATTACTGTAATAATTGGACAAGACGGAAAAGGTAAAGTACCAAATAGTGACTTACCAGATGGTGAAGTTCCAGGAACAGCTAAGATTACAGAACCAGGTAAACCAACAGAAGAAGTTCCAGTGGTAACAACACCAGCGAAGATTAGAACATCTGAAAAAGGTGAGCCACAATCACAAAAATCATCAGATAACAAAGAAAATTCAATAGCTAATAAATCTACAAAACGATTAGCAAATACTGGTGAATCTGGAACAAATACAGGTTTAGCAGGATTAGGATTAGTTATGTTAGGAAGTCTATTAGTGGTTGCTAAAAAGACGTAGAGAAGATGAAGAATAAATTATACAAAAGATATAAATTTTAAAATTTTTCAAATAATTCTTTGTTAATACATAATAAATTCGGGGGTATGGAGAAATCCAGCACCGAATTTGGGTTCTTTTGTCAAGTACGGTTGATTTTTGAAAAATTAGGAGGAAGCTATGCTATATATATTAAGTAGTATAGCTTTTTCCTATTTTTCGTTTTAATCTTATTTCTTTATTTTTTTAGTGAGAATAGCTTAACGCTCTTCTTTTAGAATATCTAAGTTTCCCATTAATCTCTGAGGGTGTAAATAAGCTGAATACAAGAAGTATTCTAGCTTTAGTAATTTCAGACCATGCATTTTTAATTATGTCTAGATTATTTGTTTATGAGTATAAAAATAATGTCAAACTTAATGAAAAGTAAGAAAAATTTAAGCAAACCAAATGCTGCCTATATTTCTAACATGATTTTTCCCATGCTCTGAACTTGACAAAGAGTTCATAATAAATAGCCCTCTAAAAACTTTTTCAAATTTTTGGGCTATTTCAGATTTTATTGACGTTTTTGGATTTTTATTTTTATATTAGAACGCTGGAGTAGCGTGTCCTTTTGGTTTAAGTTCTTTGTTGATGTAATCTTTTAACTTTTTCGCTTGCTAATGCTTTTTAACTGCTGTACTTTAGCATCGTCTTTGTTATCTTCACGAGCTACAAGTGAGATTGCAAATGTTAAGTCTCCTTCTTTTTCAAGAGCTAGACCGTTTTTATCTGGAGTTAATCCTAATTTAGAGATGTAAGTTGGGTAGTTGAATACTAAATCTTTTTCATTATATGCTTCGTTTAGGTTAAGTAAACTTACTTTTTAGTAAATTTAAGATTTTTTTGGATTTTCTTTGATATCAGCTTCTGTTACTGTAAAAGCTATTTGGATCTTTAAGAGTAATAACTTTAGCGTGATTCTAATAAAATCGTAAAGCACTGAGCTAAGTTAGTTGGATCTGAAGGAATAGCTACATCAGCACCATTTTTAAGATCTTTGATATCTTTAAGAGTTTTTGAGTAGAATGCTACAGTAGCGTTGTAAATTGGTTGAATAGCTACAAGGTGAGCATTATTTTTTTGGTTAAATTGTTCCATGAATGGTCTGTGTTGGAAGAAGTTAGCATCAACTTCTTTATTGTTTAATGCAACGTTAGCTTGAACGTTATCAGAAACTTTAACGATTTCTAAGTTGTAACCTTCTTTTTTAAGATCTTCTTTGATCATTTCTAACATGTCTGTCATTGGAGAAGTGTGAGAAGCTACTTTTACAGTAACTGGTTCTTTCTTCTCTTCTTTTTTAGTTTCAGTTTTGCTTGAACAAGCTGTTAAAACTAATAATAATGCTGTTAAACTAGCGATAAATGAAATTATTTTTCTTCATTATTATATTTCTCCTGTTTTTATATTATTTATATTTTTATTTAGAGGTAAGGTTGTTGATATTATATATAGATTTTGGATTAGTTAAAAATTTATAATTAGAAAAGCTACGATGGCTTTTCCGTTGTAATCTTTTCTAGGGAAGTTTTTAATTTTTCACTAGTTAAAAGCTTTTTTTAACTGCTTGAACTTTAGCATCATCTTTGTTATCTTCACGAGCAACAAGTACACCTGCATATGTGAAATCACCTTTATCTTCTAATAAAAGACCATCTTTCATAGGTGTTAGGTTTAATTTAGCGATATATGATGGGTAGTTAAAGATTAAATCTTTTTCTGCATATGCATCGCTTAAGTTTAAAAGACCAACTTCTGTGAATTTAAGATGTTTAGGGTTATCTTTAATATCTTTTACAGTAACGTTATAACTGTTAGGATCGTTTAATGTGATTAATCCACCGTGTGCTAATAATCTTAATGCACGTGCCATATTAGATGCATCCGATGGGATAGCTACATCAGCACCATCTTTAAGATCTTTAATGTTTTTGATGTCTTTTGAGTAGAATGCTGGAATAGAATTATAAACTTTTTGTACAGCTACTAAGTTAGTTTTATTTTTTTCGTTGTACTGTTTCATGAATGGTTCATGTTGGAAGAAGTTAGCATCGATTTCTTTGTTAGCTAAAGCAACGTTAGCTTGAACATTATCAGATACTTTTACAATTTCAAGAGTATACCCTTCTTTTTGTAAATCTTCTTTAATTAATTCTAACATATCAGTCATAGGAGGGACATGTGCAGCAACTTTAATTGTTTTGTTTTCTTTTTTATCTTCTTTTTTATCGCTAGTTTTACTAGAACATGCTGTTAAAACAAGCACAAGAGCTAGTAGGCTAGCAATAATAGATAATACTTTCTTCATTAGATTATTTCTCCTTTTTGTTTGTAAAACGTTTAGCTAATCCATAACCTATTGATTGTATAATAAATACGTAAATAATAAAATATTATTACTATTAAATACATTAGAGTCATAGTTGTATTCTTGGTATCCATATCTAAAGGCAAATTCTCCAAGGCCACCAGCACCAATAACTCCCATTACTGTTGTATAAGCTAGTAAGCTTATAGTAGTATATGTGAATGATAAGATTAAGTTATCCATTGTTGCTGGTAATAAGAAATACCTGATAATTTGAACTTTTTGTAGCCCCCATGCTTATAGCTCTATCTACAATTTTTTTAGGAACATTAATTAATGCTTGTTCAACGAAACGAGCATAGATACTTACCCCAACTAGTGTAAGAGGCAGAATTGCTGCAATATTCCCGAAAGATGTTTTAAATAGAAATCTATTTACAGGGATTAAAATGAATACAAAAATTAGAAATGGAACACTACGTAGGGCATTAAGAGAAATGCTAAGTCCTTCATAAACTGCTCTATTTTTAATAAATAATCACGACTGAAAGCAAAAAGCATGATACCTAGTGGTAGGGAAATGAAAAATACTGTTAACATTGAGTAAATCATCATATAGTTTGTTTCCCAAAATGCTTTCATAATACCATCGTAATTGGCTTTAAATAAATCAATCATTTAATAAAAACTCCTTTACGTAGTTATAGTAATTACTGTCGTAATCGTCTTTTGCATTTTTATTAGGTACGACAATATCTTTAATTGTAGAATCATCAATAACTACTACACGATCACAAAAGTTCTTAAGTAATGATAAACTGTGAGAAATCATAACTATTGAAATGTCAGTTGTTGTACGCAATTTATTTAATAGTGCAAATATTTCTTTTTCACTATTAGTATCTAATGCTGAACTGATTTCATCACAAAGTAGAACTTCTGGTTCTTGTAACAGTGCCATAGCGATAGCAACTTTTTGTTGTTCACCACCACTTAAGCTACCACAAAGACTATTTTTTAGTCTTGTAATATTCATGAATTCAAGAATATCATCTATTTTCTTTTTATCAACAGAAACCTTATTTAGTTTGTATACTAAACTTAAAATGATAATATACGCTTTTGTTATCGATAAGATTAGAGTGTTGGAATATATAGGCTAGATTTTTCTTGTATTTCTAAGGGTGCTTGCATCCATATTTTTTTATAGAAGAGTTTTTTTATATAAAAATATCTCCACTATCATATGATACAATACCGTTAATCATTTTTAAAAATAGTACTTTTTCCTGTACCATTTCTACCGATTATTCCAATAACTTCTTTCTTATTGATATCAAATGATATATTTTCAAGTTTGAAGTTAGCATCTTTATATTGTTTTTGATACGTTTTTTTAATTGAACTATCATAATATACCTCAAGGTAAACTATACCACTTTCGGAAAAAGGATTTCAAGGACTTTTGTTTAATTTTTTCGAAAAATGTTTGTATTGTTCAGTGCTTGTTTGATAGTGTTTGTGAAATCTGTTAACAAAAACTGTTAACTTTGTAATGATACAGTTTAACGTTGTAGATATAATGATGGGAAATATGATATCTTTTTATAGAAAAGATAACCATTATCATAGTAATATGTATAAGGATTATAGAATTTTCTCTTAGTTAAATTGTATTAGAATAATTTAATTAATGTATTTTTGAGTTCTATTTTTATGTTGAACTATTCAATAAAATAATAAAAAAATAGTAAAAATATTTTCTAAAATTGTTCTTATATAATTCTTTATTTATTCTGTTTAATCGTTTATAATTAAGAGTTGTGACTTAAGGAGGTAATCTATGAGGAAATTGACAATAGTAGATATAGCAAAAAAATGGCTGGAGTAGGTACTACTACTGTCTCTAGATATTTTAATGGTGGAAATTTAAAAAAAGAAACTTATGAGAGAATTAAAAGAAATAGTTGATAAATACAATTATACACCGAATACTTTTGCCAAGGCATTAAAAAGTACAGATAGCAAAAATTATTGGTGTAATAGTGCCATGTTTACACTCTTTTGTAAGTGGAAATACTTTAAAAATATCTAGATAAAGAATTAAAAAGAGAATAATTATGAGACATTAATAATGAATGCTAATTTTTGATGAAAAATAAACAATTAGAATATATTAAGAAATTAGCAAGAATGAACGTAGATGGGATAATTTTATTACCGACAACTATGAGTAAAACGTATGAAGATACAATAAAATCTGTAGATGTTCCTGTTGTAATGTTAGGTCAAGAAGGAGAATATACTTATAGCGTCGAGTATAATGATTTTAATGCTGCTAGAGATTTAACCAATTATGTTCTAGCTAATGGACATAAGAAAATTGCATACCTAGGGGTAAGTGAGGAAGATATTGCTGTAGGATACTATAGGAAATTAGGAGTAGTAAGAACTTTAGAAAAGTATGGTTTAAGTCCTAAAAATATACTTATTAGTAATTTTGGTATGGAAGAAGCATATGATGTTGTAAAAGAAAATATAGAAAAGTTGAAAGATGACAGTTGTTTAATTTGTGCCACTGACAATCTAGCTTATGGTGCTATGAAGGCTCTTGAAGAAGAAGGTTTAAGTGTTGGTGAAAATTATTCAGTTGCTGCGTTTGGAGATTATACTTCATCTGCTTTATTAAAATCCCCATTAACAACTATAAAATTTGATTTAAAAGATGCAGCGAAGCAAACAGTTAGCATGTTACTTAATGTTATAAAAAAAGAAGAGACAGCTATAAAACTATTAATAGGTTATGATTTAAAAACAAGAAATAGTGTAGTTGATTTAAATAAATATGGAGAATAAGAATGACGAATATAAAAAGCGATTTTTTGATATTGATGGAACGATAAGAAGTTTTAAAAACTAAAAACTATTCCGGAAAAACACTGCAAAATACTTTTAAGAAAGCTAAAAGAAAAAGGAATTAAAATTTTTTTATAGCTACAGGAAGAGCACCATTTCATACGACATTTTTAAATGATTTGTTAGATTTTAAGTTTGATGGGTATATTACAATAAATGGACAGTATTGTTATTTAGAATCTGGAGAAGTTTTAAATGATAAGATTTTATCAAAAGAGGATATAAAAAAATGTTCTTCCTTATTTTAAGAGAGAATAATATAGCTTGTGATTTTGCTTTATTAGATGGAGCTTTCATGAATCTGAAAAACTCACGAGTTAAATGGTTGGAAGATGAATTAGGAGATTCGGAAAGATTTAAAGAAGATTCATTAGCATATGAGAAGGCTATTAGTGAAAAAGTATATCAACTTAATGTTTTTGTATCAGAAGAGGAAGAAGAAGACTTTTTAACGTATATGCCTAATTCAAAAGCAGCTCGTTGGACTACTCATTTTACAGATGTTATTCCAAAAGATGGTGGAAAAAATACTGGAATTGATGCAATTATTTCTCACTTTGGTATAAAATTAGAAGAAACGATGGCTTTTGGTGATGGTGGAAATGATATAGATATGCTAAAACATGCTGGAATTGGTGTAGCAATGGAAAATGCAGGTGATAATGTTAAAGAAATAGCGGATTACATTACAACTAGTGTAGATGATGATGGAATTACTGCATGCTCTAAAAACATTTTAATGTATTATAAGGATAAAAATGGGAGTGACTCACAAAAATTTTAGTATATTTTGTCGAGTCACTCCCTTAAAAGTTTATTGGATATTGATAAACTACGGTATATTTAAATTTTCTATATAAACTATTTTAAATTTAGAGCTTTTTGAGTAACCCTGTTTTTTTAATCACTAAATTGCTTTTTAAAAATAAATCTACACATTCTTTTTGGCATAATGACGGTAAGTTTATCATTTGCTTCTAGAATTGTACTTCCTTTTGGTACTATTTCTCGACCAGAACGTTCGATATGAGAAACAAGAGCACCTTTTGTCCAATCGATTTCACGAATTTCTTTTCCTATTAATGTACTATCATTTGATATAGTAGTTAGAATTTCTACTTCCATTTCATTTTCATCATCTTCTAGTTTATTACTGGTTAAAATTCGATCAAGTAAATATTCGTAAACAGGTTTTGTTCCAAGTATATTTGCAGTGATATATGCAAATAAGCAGCATAGTGCGATTGGCAGGAAATAATTTAGTTTTTGTGTCATTTCAAATAATAAAATTATTGAAGTAATAGGACTTCGCACAATTGCAGTTAAGTAACCTGACATAGATAGTATTACAAATAATGCAGTATATTTAGCATCAAAAAAGTTACTAAACAATGTTCCGAGTACAGCACCTTGTATTAAGATAGGTAAGAATATTCCACCTGCGACTCCTGATGTAAAAGAAATAAGTGAAAATAAAGTTTTTTTATGAAAATATAGAGTTAATAAAAACATAAAAGCTAAATTTATTCTCTATCAGAAATTCTACTAAACTATGACCGCTACCAAGAACTATTGGATAAAAATAAATAATCCGAATGAAATTATAAATGCTACTTGAGGTCTAAATACTATATTTAATCTAAAAATATTCATAAATTTTTTGAAAAAGTATTTTTTTATAGTAACATTATAAAATGTCCCAAATATTCCTAATAGAATTCCTAATAAAACAACCCAAGGATAAATACTTACTTCAACATAGTGTATTTCAGGAAATTTGAAAATAGCAGTAAGATCCAAAATATATACTGACCAACAATATTTGCTACTACAGCAGCACTGAAACAACAGATAACGATTTTTTTAGTTATTTGTTTATGTACCTCTTCAATTGAGAAAAGAACTCCAGCAAGAGGAGCACCAAAAGCAATAGAAAGACCTGCACTAGCACCACATGTAATAAGATACTTTTCTTTTCACGCTATCTTTTTAATATTCTAGAGACAAGTTTTCCACTCATTGCACCTAGTTGAATAGAGGGACCTTCGCGTCCAAGTGATAAACCACCGAGACTTGCCGTTAATCCACCAGTTATTTTATAAATTAGAACTCGTAATGGATTTGAATTTAATCTACCGGTAATTTCTGCAGAAACTTGAGGAATTCCACTTCCACTAGCCATCGGTTCACGTTTTAATAAAAAGCCAGAAAACAAGGCAAGTAAGATTAGAATTAGTAAAAGACCTATTTTATAAATAAGCCCAGTTTTAATAAAGTCGGCTGTATAGTGAACAAGTTTTCTCACTATAACCGATAAGAAGTCTGTAACTAGCACCGACAATTCCAGCAGCTAAAACCTACTAAAATTCCATCAATTAATAAAGAGGATTCAATTTTTAAATTTTTTTATTTTCAATTTTACTAATTTTTGATATTTTCATCCAGATCTCCTTTCGAAAAAAATTTTAGTCTATATCAACATTTTACTCCTTATTACAAAAAAATCAAAAAAATATTTTTATTAATACAATTTAATATTAAAAAAATACAAAAATGTATGCTAAAAATATAATTATATGATGAAAGGAGTAAACGTAATGAAAGTTTTCTTAATTATAGCAATAGTATTATTAATTATTGTATCTGGATTATATGCATTTTGGCTTAAATTACTAAAAGGAAAACCAGGAAGAATTGCTGGAGCTGATGTTGAGAAGAAAACATTTGAAGAAGCTTTAGTTGTTGACGTTCGTTGGCGAAAAGAATATGCAAGAGGTCATGCTATAAATGCCGTGAATCTTCCGATTAAGCTTTTTAAAAATGGTAGCGATGTGCTTGATGACTACAAGGATAAAGATATAATTTTATATTGTGTAGTCGATGTAACATCACGTGCTACTGAGAAGTTGCTTAGAGAACGTGGATTCACAAAACTTCATATTGGTGATGGTATAAAACAATATGACTATGGAAAAGCTATCTATAGCAATGCTTTATTATCAGAATTCAAATATCGAATCTCAGCAAGCAAAAATAAACAATTATTAAACCTTGGTTCTGAAGTGTTAAGTGATGAAGAAATTAAAGTTTCACCTGAAGAAGTCGACAGTGTAATCGAAAAATTAGATAAGTCTTCAGAAATTTTTGTTTATAGCGACAAACCTGAGGTAAATAAAGCGGTATGTAAGAAACTTGGTTTAGATGGATATACAATTATCAATTTAATTGAACCATTTAATACTGCTAGTTATAGAAATGCATTTTATAACAAAAACGACTATATCGAAAGTCAAGATGAAAAAGAAGCTGCGACTTGCAGTGCTTGAGGGTAGAATTTAAAAAAACGATAGGTTATCGTTTATAATGATTTTTCAATCAAATTTGAGAGTAACTAGATAAAATAGATTTTTAAATAATCTTATTTTTATGAGTTACTCTTTATTTTTGCGTTCTATTATATTAATTTAATGCGTTTACTATAAAAAAATATACAAATTAGGTTATAATAGAGATGATTGAAAATATGAAACAGAGGATAAAAAAATGAGGATTTTTACATGTGTTAGCTCAACTTCCGATAAAAAAACAGGAAGTGGCGTATATTTTACTAATGTTATAGATGGATTAAAGAGATTTAACGTAGAGCAAGCTGCTATTTATGCTACGACACCAGAGTATAATTTTAACTTTGTAGATGAAAAATTTGAAGTTGAATTTCAAGGGAGAGATATCAGCTTTCCGATTGTTGGAATGAGTGATATTATGCCATATGATAATACACTGTACAAAAAAATATGACAGATGAAATGATGGCATCTTGGCAAAAAGGCATTTTCGTAAAAAGTTGATTCAAGCTAGAGAGACATTTAGACCAGATGTTGTAATTACACATCATTTATGGATTTTGAGTTCTATGGTTTGTGATGTTTTTGAAAATGTAAAAAGTTCTAGGTGTATGTCATAATACCGATATAAGACAAGCTGAGAAAAATCCTGCAATGAAAGATAAGTATGTAAAGAGTCTTGGGAAGTTAGATAAAGATATTGGCATTAAGCAGTGGTGTTATAGATGGAATAGCTAATATTTATAATTATCCTGTAGAAAAAAATTGTGAATATTGGTGCGGGATATAATGACAAAAATTTTTTACCCCTGCAGAAAAAAATATGAAAAACATGATAATGTGAAAAATTTTATATGCAGGAAAATTTGATGAGTCAAAAGGTTTTTTATGAATTAATTAAAGCTTTTTAGATTATTAGAGAAAAAGACACTAAAGTAGAATTAGAATTAATAGGGAATTTGAAAGATGAAGATAGGCCCTAGAGTTGAGTCTCTAGTTGGTGATTCTAAGAGAATAAGAATTTATAATGCTGTTGATCAAGTGCATCTAGGGTGAGATTATGCGTCATAAAGACATATTTATACTACCTTCTTATTTTCTGAAGGGACTAGGGACTAATCGCAGTAGAGGCATTAGGAAGTGGGCTTAGAGTGGTTGCTACTGAGATAGAAGGGCTTATAGAATTTCTTGGAGAAAAATAAATAATTCTGAGATAATTGAGTATGTAAAAATGCCGACTATTTATGATACTGATAAAGCAGTAGAAGAAGAAAAAGCCAGCTTTTGTAGAAAGACTAGTAGAAACTTTAGAAGTTATGATAGAAAAGAACAAGAGAAAGAGCGAGCGATTCCAGCTTATTTACTTGAAGAAATTGAGCGACATTCTTGGAAGAAAAAGATAGAAACAATTTATAAATTGTTGTAAAAATCAATAATTAGAAGATATATGTAGAAGTACAAAAGGGAAATTTATAAAAATAGTGATATATAAAAGTATAGTATGAGGGCGACTCAAAATATCGCTTTTTTGAAAAAAATGTGATTTTTGATTTCGTATCTCTTTATAATTTCTAGAATTAAAAATTAGGAGAATTTAAATGGATAAGATAATATTAATAGATGGGAATAGCTTAAGTTATCGTGCTTTTTTTATGCTATGCCAGCTTTTAAAAAAATAAAAAAAGGTCTATATACTAATAGTGTTTATGGATTTTACACTGATGTTAGAAAAAAATATTAGCGGATACTAATCCAAAGTATGCATTAGTTGCCTTTTGATAAAGGAAAAACAAACTTTTAGACACCAAAGTTATGAAGCGTACAAAGGTACTAGGGATAAAAACTCCTAGTGAGTTAGTAGAGCAATTCGGTTATGTTAGAGAACTTCTGGATTCATATGGAATAAAGTATGAAGAACACTTTGATTATGAAGCGGATGACATTATCGGTAGTTACGCTAAAAATCGCTGAAAAAGAAGGCTTTGGAAGTTATAATAGTAACTGGAGATAAGGACTTAACTCAACTTGCTAGTGAGAATATAACAATCTATTATACTAAACGTGGAGTTACGGATATAGATTATTACACGCCAGAATTTATTGCTGAAAAATACGGATTAACTCCAGAACAGATTGTTGACATGAAAGGACTTATGGGAGATAAGAGCGATAATATCCCCGGGATTGCTGGAGTAGGTGAAAAAACTGCCATAAAACTATTAACTGAATATAAAACTGTAGAGAAATGTACTAGAGAAATATTGACAATATTAGTGGTAAAAACTAAAAGAACGTCTAACAGAAGGTCGAGAAGATGCTCTGTTAAGTACAAAAATTAGCAACTATTTATACGGAAGTTCCAGTTGATAATAAGTTAGAAGATTTAACCTATAGTGAAAATATAGAACTTAAAAGAGAGTTGTTTGAAAAACTTGAATTTGTTTCATTTTTAAGAAAAATTATCACAAGAAAATTCTACTGAAGATATAGAGGTAACTAATGAAGAAAAACAGTTACTCCTAAAAAAAGAAATTAATATTATTTTTAGCAGACAAAAATACAAAAATAGATTTTACCGATAGTGCTTTACATGTTGAGTGTTACACAGAGGATTACCATAACTCAGATGTTGTTGGAATAGTAGTCTTTAAAGAAGGCGCTGCTTATATTTTTAGTGAAGAACAATTTTTTCACTAATGAATTTGTAGTAGAATATCTTCAAAGTGAATTTGGTTAAAACAGTATATGACTTCAAAAAGATTTTTATTTATAGCGAAGAGAAACGGTGTGATATTAATGGAGAAGTTTTTCGATGTGAAAGATTGTATCTTATCTAATCGATGTGAATGCAAAAACTGAAATTGATAAAATCGTCTTTTAACTATCTTGGAAAAATAATAAGTAGTGATGAAGAAATATATGGCAAGGGTGCTAAAACGTACTTTACCATGCTCAAGAAGTTATTAATCCATATATAGCAGAAAGTTGCAGAGAGTATTTCACTTATGAAACCGTTGATGGAAGAAAAACTTTGCTGAAGAGAATATGACGGATTTATAAAAAAATATAGAGATTAAAGTTGCTAAAGTATTAGCTAATATGGAGTTTGAAGGAATACATGTTAGTAAAAAAGCACTTGAAGAAATGAGTAGCTGAGTTTGATGAAAGAATTAAAAACTTTAGAATCTAGCATATATACTTTAGCTAGGTTCTGAATTTAATATAGCTTCACCCTAAAGCAGTTAGGAGTGGTATTATTTGAAGATTTAGGGACTACCACCAATTAAGAAAAACAAAAGACTGGATATTCTACAGCTGTAGAAGTATTAGAACAACTTCAACATAGTCATGAAATTATTCCATTAATTATGGAGTACAGAACTATTACAAAATTGAAACTCAACTTATGCAAAAGGGTTAGTGAAAGATATTACTCGTGAAGGGAAAAAATTCATACACGTTATGAGCAGACTCTAGCTCAAACAGGTCGTTTATCTTCAGTGAAATCCTAATCTTCAAAAATATTCCAACGAGAATTGAAGAAGGGTAAAAAAATTAGAAAAGCATTTGTTCCAGCATCAGAAGATAGAGTAATATTATCTATTGACTATTCTCAGATAGAGCTTTGAGTATTAGCTCATATAGCACAAGATACAGGAATGATAGATGCATTTAAGCATGATGTAGATATTCATACTAAAACAGCTAGTGATGTTAATGGAGTGAGTCTTGATGAAGTAACATCTTCAATGAGACGAGAAGCTAAAGCAGTTAACTTTCGGTATTGTTTATGGAATTTCTGACTTTTGGTTTATCTAATAATCTAGGGCATTACTAGAAAACGTGCAAAAAGAATTTATCGATAAGTATTTAGAAACATTTAAAGGTGTTGATAAATATATGACTGATATCGTAGAGTTTTGCGAAGGAACACGGTTATGTAGAAACTCTATTTAATAGAAGAAGAGCATTACCAGATATTAATGCTAAAGAAACAAGATTGTAGCTAATCTGAAATGCACGTATTGCCATGAATTCACCAATTCAAGGAACTGCTGCGGATATTATAAAAAAATAGCTATGGTTAATGTATTTGAGTATTTAGAAAAAAACAAAATGTAGATGCAAAAATTATTATTACAAGTACACGATGAATTAATCTTTCGATGTTAATAAAGATATAGAAGAAGAATTTTACAAAAAGAAATGATTAAAATTATGGAAGAAGCGGCTAATTTAGATGTTCAACTTAAAGCTGAAGCTAGTAGTGGAGCGTCATGGTATGATGCTAAGTAGTATGAAATAAATGTAAAATCTAGATAATATATAATATATATAAAAGGAGAATGATAACTATTTTTCATTATAGAAAATACTATCATTCTCTTAATTTATTATATGAAAGGGTGTTTTTATGGAAGAAAAAAACAAAGTTTTGTTAAAGAGATCCAAAGTAAACATCTAATTACCTTATCACTTGGTGGAGTTATAGGAACGGGTATCTCTTAGTTCAAATTACTTGATTCAAGAAGTAGGGGAGTAGGAACGATTATTGCATATCTTATTAGTGCATTATTACCACAAGAAAAGGCAGGGTTATATGAGAGTCCATTTGTAATAATTTTAACTAATATAGAAATTTAATAAAAGAGGATATAAAAATATTTTTCAGAAATCCCTTTCAGAAAATACTTGAAAAATAATCTGAAAATAATATTATTTTTAAAAGATAAAAATAACTAGTTTTCTTTTTAATTTTCAAATATATTACAACTTAAATAACTTATAAAAAAATATTATGAAATAATGAGTGATAAGTAATATCATTTTTCAAAAAAAGTTAGTTTAAAACTATTATTTTAGTTGATAAAACTAACTTTTTATTTTGAAAAATAAAAATGAAAAATAGTTTACGTAAAAATTTATAAAAATCTAAAAAGGTTCTTAAAAATAAAAGTTTACAAAAATAGTGTAGTATTTGATATAATTAATTAAAAACAATATTACATTATAAATGTAAAATAACATTCTAAGGAGATGTAGTTATGAATAACAATCCATTGGTTAACGCAAGAGAACAAATTAAAAGGTGCTTGTGAAGTATTAGGTTATAAAGAAGAAGTATATGAATCATTAAAAGATCCACAAAGATTTTATTGAAATTTCTATTCCGGTTCGAATGGATAATGGTGAGGTAAAATACTTTAAAAGGATTCCGTTCACAACATAACGATGCGATTGGTCCTACAAAAGGTGGGATTTAAGATTTCCATCCACTTGTAACAGCAGACGAAGTTAAAGCATTATCAATTTGGATGACATTTAAATGTGCAGTTGCTAACCTTCCGTATGGTGGAGGTAAAGGTGGTATTATTGTAGATCCAAAAAGATTTATCTAAAAGGTGAATTAGAAAGACTTTCTAGAGGATATATTCGAGGATTATACAAATACCTAGGGTGAAAAAAACAAGATGTTCCTGCACCAGACGTAAATACAAATGGTCAAATCATGTCTTGGATGATTGATGAATATAATGTGCTTACAGGAGAACAAGGTGTTGGAACTTTAACAGGTAAAACCATTGGAATTAGGTGGTTCATTAGGAAGAACACAAGCTACAGGATATGGTGTAGCACTTGCTGCAAAAACTAGCATTAGAAAAATTAGGGAAAATCCCACACAAGGTGCGAAATTTGCTGTTCAAGGATTTGGTAACGTTGGTAGTTATACTGTAGATACTGCTGTTAAACTTGGAGCAACAGTTGTTGCTGTAACTGAACGTGATGATGATGGTGTTCAATATGCGGTTTACCGTGAAGAAGGATTATCATACGCTGAACTTCAAGAATGTAAAGATAAGAAAGTTAGATTCCATACATTACCAAATACAAAAACGTTTAACATTTAGATGAATTCTGGGCTTTAGATGTAGATGTACTTTTGTCCATGTGCATTAGAAAATGCCATTGATGCTAAGGAAGCAAGTTTAATTAAAGCTCCTGTATATTTCAGAAGGAGCTAATGGTCCTGCTACATTAGAAGGTGACAAAAGCATTACGAGAAAAAAAGGTGTTGTTGTAATTCCTGACATTCTTGCAAAATAGTGGTGGTGTAACTGTATCTTACTTTCGAATGGGTACAAAACTTACAAGGATACTACTGGACTGAAGAAGAAGTAGTTGAAAAACAAGCAAGAGTAATGACAAAAGCATTTAATGATATTTGGGAAGTGAAAGAAAGATTTGATATCCCAATGAGAAAAAGCTGCGTATGTAAACTCTATTGAAAAAAATTGTTAAAAAAATATGAAAGCTAAAAAGGTAAATTAAGCTAATTGCATTAAAAAGTAATGAATCGACAGAGGATAAGACTACTGTCGATTCATTTTTTTATCTATTTCGAGAGTGTTTCTAGTATATAATCATCGAATTGATGTTGGAAATATTTTTTTGTAATCTAAAAATTTGTAGTGTTGAACCTCTATATTATTAAGGGAATCAATTAATTTTTAGTTGTGCAGAATGAGGTGTTTTAGGACTTAGATATGAAAGTGCATAGTGAACTTTTTGACTAATTGAGCTACTAATATTAAGTATATCGATTGAATCTAGGCTATTATACAAATAGTCAGTTTTTTTCTGGTAGGTCAATTTCAAAATTATATAATTTTTTTAAATATTGGATTTTTTGTTTTGAATATAAGTATTTTTTTATATCGCAAAGTGAACAATCTGATATAAAAAGTTCTGTTACTGAATTGAAAATAATTAGCACAAACCAAGCTAATCGCAGCACCTTGTCCAAGGCCTGTTGTAATTATATCCTTGTTTGGAAATATCATCTCAGTAATATGGATAGTATCTAGTGCATCTTGGAATACTAGATTATAGTAGGATATCTCGTTGTTACAATCTAGAAAATGGGAAAATGAGAACAAGGGAATGTTATTTTTCGCTATTACCAGCTTGACCTCTAATATGAAGTAGATACTAGTGCGTAGTCTCAACATACTATATTTTGCTAAGTTTAGAAATAATCTTTATTTTTAACTTTAAATTCAGGAAAATCGACGATAACTCCCTTTAACTATTGAGTTAGGAATAACTAGATCTAACTCGATTTTTGAATTATCTGTGCCCTAGAAAAAGTTATTTTTTATATTTAGCAAAAAGGATGAGGTGTATTTAGTGTAGATTCTACAAAAGTCAAATTTTCTATATTTTTTCTAATTTCATTTAAAGCTCCTATTTTTTCTTCAAGTAAAAAGTTGAACACTTCATCATTAAAAATGTGGGATATTCTCATGGTAGTACTTTTTGTAAATACATTTTTTTCTTTTTACTTTTTAATATTGTTAAATACCTTTTTCTTGAGTTTCTTTTAGGGACAGTCTTCATCGAGATTAGAAATCCCAAATAAGATATTGCATTTAAGTAGTTTAGCAAAATTTAAAGTATCAATATAATAAAGATTATTTCAAGAAAGATTTGGTGTTTTCTCCTTTAGTATTAAAACCATCTTCCATGATGAGTAAATTCTGCGTATGCATTATTTCTATTATCGAGATCATAGAAGGTTTGGAAATCTGAAAGGAAAAGGATATAAACTTATGCATTTTTGTAACACTTTTTATTTAATGCAGCAAACATTATAGAAAAAGCTCCACCCTGAGAAGCACCATAGCTAGCTATGTTTTGAGAATCGACGTCATCAAATGAGCTAACTATTCTAGAAAGAATAAGAGTATCTAAAATATTTTTTTGTAAAATATCATATTTTCTATATTTTCGTCAGACCTATTGTAAGATGCCCAAAAACTGAAGGAGAAGAATTACTTTTTGTCTTTACTTAATCCACCTTGATTTCTAAAAATCTATTGCAACTACATCGTATCCAAAGAGAAGCAAAGGTAGACTTTTTCTAACCAGTTTCTACTAGAAGCGGGATAGCCGTGGAAATAGAAAAGTATAGGGAATAGGGTTTGTTTGGATACAGAGTTCTATACTTTATATTTTTTTATATATTTAGCGTATATTGTTGAGTTATCAAAACTCTTAAATGTTAAATTATAAAAATTCTATATTTTCAAATTTAGAAAAATGAAGTTTTCTTCCAAACTTGTAGTTAATTTGAAGGTTATTTATATAGTTTATTTTTTTCTTGACCAAAAAGTTTTTGGAACTTTATTTTGCGCTATTCATTAAAAATCTCCTATTTTAGCGTTTTTCAATTACTTAATATAGTATCACTCGAAAGAAAAAAATATCCATCAATATGAATTACTAATAGATTGGAAGAAACTATAAAACTTATAGGTAGTATAATAATTGAAAAAAAGTTTATATGTAGTAAAAATTATTTATTAATGACTAAAAAAATAAGGAAAGAGGTTAAATTAAAACCATATGGATCTCAGTATCTTAATTAAAAATATTTATAATTATATTATTACTTATTGCCTCAGCAATATTTGTAATGTTTGAGTTTGCACTTGTTAAGCTTTAGGCCAACAAGGGTGAATGAATTAGTAGAATCAGGAAATAAAACAGCAAAAATATTAGTTAAAAATGGTAGAGCAATTAGACCATTATCTATCTGCAAACACAGTTAGGTATAACAATTGTTTCTTTAGGATTAGGTTGGATTGGGGAATCGACATTCCATTCTTTATTTAATCCAATTTTTGAATTGCTTCATTTAAATGAGGCTGTTACACATACAATCTCATTAGTAGTATCATTTGGATTTATGACACTATTACATGTGGTTTCTAGGAGAATTGGTTCCCTAAAACTATAGCGATACAATCTGCAGAAAAAAACATGTCTCGTGTTGCTTTGGCCAATGTATATGTTTGATAAAGTAATGCGTCCGCTAGTTTGGCTACTTAATTCATTAGCGAATGTTATAGCAAAAATGTTTGGTTTTCGAACCAGCATCAGAGCATGATGATATTCATAGTGAACAAGAATTGAGAACGATAATGAAATCTTCAAGAGCACACGGTCAAATAAATGATGTAGAATATCGTTATGTAGAAAGAGTGTTTGAATTTGATAATAAAATTGCTAAGGAAATTATGACACCTAGAACAGAGGTTGAAGCAATAGATATGAGTGACTCTCTAGGAATTATCATGAGACAACTAAAACAAGAAGAATATACTAGATATCCGGTTATTGAAGACGGAGATAAAGATCGCATTTTTAGGGATTTTTAAATGTTAAGAAATTATTGTTTGCTGATAAACCTTTGGAAAAATACTAAAGATTTAGAAGAATATATAACACCAGCTATAAAAAAATATTCGAACATACACCGATTTCTCAAGTTTTAGCAACTATAAAACAAAATAGGGAACATATGATAGTTATTACTGATGAATATGGTGGAACTAGTGGTGTAGTTACTTTAGAAGATATAGTTGAAGAAATTACGGGAGAAATTCGAGACGAGTTTGACGAAGATGAACAAAGTTTAGTTAAAAAAATTAAAAAAATGGACATTATCTTATCGATGGCTGGGTGCCAATTCAAGATGTGAATGCATCTATTCCATGTTCAACTTCCGCACGAAGAAGTTGATACAATTGGAGCGTATGTTTATTTAGAAAAAAATATGAGGCGAAAGTTGGAGCAGTATATTCAATAGATAAATTAACTTTTTGTTGTAAGAAAAGTAGAAGAAAAATCAAATACGAACTTTAGAAGTTTGAAAGAAAAATAATCATAAAAAGAGAAGATAGTTTAGTAAAGCTATCTTCTCTTTATTATGCATGATATGATAAATAGTATAGTTAATTAAAAATCAACTTAAAAATTGATGTATACCCTTTACTATTCCGAACAATGATGGTATTATATACATATAATATACGAATAAAATATATTGAATGTATATAGTATGGTAAATGTTACCAAATATGCATATGTAAGGAGTATAAGATGAAGTTAAAGAGAAGTGAAAGAATAGTAGTAATGACGGAGTATTTATTAAATAATCCGAATAAATTAATTCCATTAACATATTTCGTTTCAAAATTTAATCAAGCTAAATCTTCGATAAGTGAAGATATACATATAATAAAAAAATGGTTTTAAAGAAGAAAAATATAGGAGAAGTTAAAACTTTAGCAGGAGTTAGTGGTGGTGTTATCTTTACACCAACTTTAGTTGAAGAGGATGCTAAAGAAATTCTTAGTGGTTTTCTTTGATAAAATTAATGATGGAAACCGTTTATTAGCTGGTGGTTATATCTTCATGTCTGACATAATAGGTGATCCTAGTCTGATGAATAAGTTAGGACGAGTGGTTGCTACTGTCTATAAAAATAAAGAAGTTGATGCAGTGGTAACTGTTGCGACAAAAGGTATTCCAGTAGCTTATGCCATAGCTTCGATATTAAATAAACCTGTAATTATCATAAGAAGAGATAATAAAGTTACAGAAGGAACTACTGTTGCGATAAATTATGTTTCAGGATCTACTAAGAAAATAGAAACAATGATTTTATCTAAACGAAGTTTAAATACTGGATCAAAAGTGCTATTAGTTGATGACTTTATGCGTGGAGGAGGAGTCCTTACAGGTATGGAAAGTCTTATGAATGAGTTTGATGTTAATGTTGTTGGTAAAGTAATAATCACACAGTGTTTTGATTCGCCAAGAGAACATGAAGATGATTACTTATACCTTTCAAAAATTGAAAATATTGATGAATTTAATGGAACTTTCGATGTAAAATTAGGGAATGTTATTGAAAAATTAAGACAAGTAGAAAAAGAGGATGTTGAAAATGAGTAATAATAGATATGCAGTAATTCTTGCAGCAGGAAAAAGGAACTAGAATGCAATCAAAAACTATATAAAGTATTGCATAAAGTTTGTGATAGAACTATGGTAGAACTTGTATTAGATAGTCTTAATGACTTTAGAAATGCAAGAGGTGATAACTAGTAGTTGGTCATGGAGCTGAACGAGTTAAAAGAGGTGCTAGGAGATAGAACTAAAGTTTGTTTTTACAAGCAGAACAATTAGGAACTGCTCATGCTGTAAAAAGTAGCAAAAGATGAATTAAAAAGACAAAGAGGGTACAACTATTGTAATGTATGGAGATACACCTCTAATTCGTCCTGAGACTATTAATAGCATGCTAGATCATCATGAGAATACAAATGCAAAAGCAACTGTATTAACAGCAATAGCAGATGATCCATTTGCTTATGGTCGTATAATTCGTGATGTGAATGGAAAATTAGTGAAAATTGTAGAAGAGAAAGATGCTACAGAACAAGAGAAGAAAATTAAAGAGATTAACTCAGGAATTTATTGCTTTGATAATAAATTATTATTTGAAATGTTAGAAAAAGTTAAAAATGATAATAATCAAGGTGAATATTATCTTCCAGATGTACTAGCTTTAATCAGAGAACAAAAAGAAATTATTGAAACTTATCTATGTGATGATTTTGATGAAACATTTGGTGTTAATGATAGAGTAGCATTAGCTTATGCTGAAAATGTTATGAGAAATAGAATAAATACAAAACATATGCTAGCGGGTGTTACTTTAGTGGATCCTACAAATACATACATCGCTCCAAATGCAATAATTGGTCGTGATACAACAATTTATCCAAATGTTACTATTAAATCGAATACTGTAATTGGAGAAGATTGTCAGATTAAACCTAATTCATATTTAGAAAATGCACAAATAGGAAATGGGGTAAAAGTGTTATCTTCTACTATTAGTGATTCTAAAATTGGAGATTATACTAGTGTAGGACCATACTCACACATAAGAAATAATTGTGAGTTAGGTCAACATGTAAGAGTTGGTAACTTTGTTGAATTGAAAAATACTACTTATGGAGATGGCTCAAAAACGGCACATTTAAGTTATTTAGGTGACACAGAGGTGGGAAGTAACACAAATATTGGTTGTGGAACAATTACTGTAAATTATGATGGAAAAAATAAATATAGAACTAAAATCGGTAGTGATGCATTTATAGGATGTAACTCAAACTTAATAGCCCCATTAGAAATTGGTGATGGTGCTGTAGTTGCAGCTGGAACTACTGTTACAGAAAATGCTCCATCTGATGCTTTAGTAATAGCAAGGGTGAAACAAGAAAATAAAAGAAGGATATGCTAAAAAATGCCTGCAGGAAGAAAAATCGTAAAATATTAATATGATAGAAAGCAATAAGGTGTTATAGTAAAAATATCAAATATTAAACTGTATCAATAAAATTTTTAAAAATATTCAATATATTTATTTAAAAATGAAAAATATACATAAAATTATATAGGAGAGGATGAAAAATAAGTAAAATAACTTATTTTTCGTCCTCTTTCATCTTGAAATAGTTCTATAAAAAGTATATAATTACTAATGTATAGAATGTGTTACAAATAAAACTGTTTGTATTATAATAAAAAAATATAAGGAGGAAAAAGTTATGAAATCTAAAACACCAAAAATATTAGAATATATAAAAGAGCTTACCGATTGGTAGCAAAAATTTCTGTTCGTCAAGTTGCAAAAAGAACTAAAAAGTAAGTGAAGGAACTGCATATAGAGCGATAAAAGAATCTGAAAATCGTGGATTTGTTTCATCTATTGAACGTGTAGGTACAGTAAGAATACAGAAGAAAGAACGTGATAATGTAGAAAAATTATCATATTCTGAAATTGTTAATATAGTAAGCGGACAACTAATCGCAGGACGTGGAGGAGTTCATGAAATAGTTCAAGACTTTGCAATTGGGGCAATGGATTCTGAACAAGTAGGACAACACATACGAAAAGGTACATTATTAATTATTGGTAATCGTCCTAAAATTATTGAGATGTCATTAGAAAAAGAATGTGCTATCTTAGTTACAGGAGGATATGTTCCAAATGATTCAATAAAAGCATTAGCTGATAGTAAAAATTTACCTTTAATTATTACACCACACGATACTTTTTCAGTAACTCATTTAATAAATCGTGTAACAAATGACCAAATTATTAAAAAGAGATATAATTACTGTTGAAAGTATTTATATGAAAGTTGAGAATCTATATACAATTAAATTTAAATAATACTGTTAAAAGATTGGTATGATTTACAATTAGAGGTAGGACATACACGATATCCCCGTTGTTAATGAATACGGGTAAAATTAGTAGGTATTGTTACAGCTCGTGATGTTTTCTTACAAGAAAAAGATGCGCTTATAAAAGAAGTAATGGAAAGAAAAGTAGCAACTACAACTTTAGAAACACCTATTTCTTCTGTAGCTAATACTATGTTATCAGAAGGTTATGAATTAATGCCTGTTATTGATGCGAAGAAATACACTACTTGGTGTGAGTTACTAGAAAAAAATAGTTATAAACTCATTATTAACAAATAATAGATTCCAAGAAGGTCATAATAATGATACATTTGATGAAATTATGCGTAAAGGAATTGTTCCTAGAGCAGATGGACTACAGGTTAAAGTTATTCCACAAATGTTAGATCAATTTGGTACATTCTCTAGTTCAGCTTTTACTAAGTATTATTGATGAATCTATTCATATTACAAGTTATAACTACAATAGAAGTGAAGTTCTTATGCAAAATACTACCCTTTACTTCTTAAAATCTGTACCATTAGATAGAACAATCACAACAAAAGTAAATATTTTGGATATAGGGTCGTAAAACAGCTAAATTTGATGTTGAAGTATATGATAAGACTGAATTAGTAGCAAAAAGCTATGGTAACTTGTCAAGTATTCCAAAGAAATTAGAGAAAGAAGAAATTAGATGACTACAAACTACGAAAATTTATATGAGGAAATTTTTAAAAAGATCAAAGAAAATGATAAAATTATAATTCATAGACATGAAAGACCAGATCCAGATGCATATGGTTCTCAAGGTGCAATGTATCAAATTATTAAGGAAAAACTTTTCCTGAAAAACTTGATAACTGTAGGTAAAGATTCGCCTTCACTAGACTATTTCAAAAACTCAGAAGTAACAGAAGAAGATTATAAGGATGCTTTAGTTATTGTAACAGATACAGCGAATTTTCCGAGAATTGATGGGAAAATTATTTACAAAAAATAATTTCTAATAAAAATCGACCATCATCCACCACTAGATAATTATGGAAGTATTAATCTAGTTGATACAGAAGTTTCATCTTGTAGTGAATTGATATATAATTTTTATACATATTTAAACAAAAAAATATAATATTAAAATTGAATGATGAAGCAGCAAAATTACTTTATCTTGGTATTGTAGGAGATACTGGTAGATTTTTATTCCCAAATACTTCTAATAATACGCTTAAAAGTTGCTTCAGAACTTATTAAGTATGATTTCAATATGAGTGCTCTATTAGATAAAATGGAAAATTATCAGTGAAAATATTATGCGCTTTAGAGCGTTTATTTTTTGAAAATTATGATGTTTATCAAGATGGGAGTTGCATATCTGAAGATTACTAAAGAAGATATGGATAAATATGGTGTGATCCTGGAGAAGTTTCAACAGGAGTAAACTTTATTAAGAAGTTTGACAAGGTCTTTATGCGTGGTGCTTTGCGATTGATGAGGGAAATAAAGTACGTGTTCGTCTAGATCTAAAGGTCCTGTTATAAATACTTTAGCTGAAAAAGTATGCAGGTGGGTGGGCACCCGTTAGCGAGTGGTGCAACGGTGAAAAATTGGGAAGAATTTGATGATTTATTAGATGATATGGCAAGAGTCGTAGCAGAATATCTAAAAAGAAAATAATATTAAATTAGAAAAATTAGGATAATATTTTTCAGAATTTTTCTAAGATATTTTCAAAAATTACACTTGACACTATAAAAGTATAATGGTATACTTAATAGAAATTAATAAAAACCAATACTCGTATAAGTAATAAATGTAGTATTTAAAGAGAGTACCGTTAGCTGAAAAGGTATAATATGAAAATTTATGAAAATGGTTCGAGTGGTTAATAAGGTAAACATAAATTGTAAACTTTTGTTCGGCGATCCACGTTATAGGATAGACTATGTTAGTAGTTGTAATAAGTAAAACATAAGGTGGTACCGCGTAAAACGCCCTTATTCCTGTAGGAGTAAGGGTGTTTTTATTTTTTAAAAAAGAGAAAGGAGATAGACATGATTGAATTAAAAAAAGTTAATAAGATTTATAATAATGAAAGTTCATGCTCTAAAAAGATATTAATTTAAAAAGTTGAAAAAGGTGATATTTACGGTATTATTGGTTATTCTGGTGCTGGGAAAAGTACGTTAGTAAGGCTGTTAAACGGACTTGAGGTGGCTACAGATGGTGAGGTAATTATTGATGGCGATGACTTCAATAAAATAACTGAAGAGCAACGTAGATTAAAACGTCAAAGAATCGGAATGATTTTCCAACATTTCAATCTATTATGGAGTAGAACTGTTGCGGAAAATATTGCATTTCCATTAGAAATTTTAGGGAAATCAAAAACTGAAATTAAAGAAAGAGTAGAGGAATTAGCTAAGTTAGTTGGATTAGAGGATAGATTACATGCTTATCCTTCTCAACTTTCAGGTGGTCAAAAGCAAAGAGTAGGTATTGCACGTGCATTAGCAGGGAATCCTTCAATTTTACTTTGTGATGAGGCAACAAGTGCACTTTGACCCTGAAACAACAGCAGAGGTATTAAATTTAATTAAAGAAATTCATAATAAAACTAATATAACTGTTGTTTTAATTACTCATGAAATGAATGTAATTAAAAACAATTTGTACAAAAGTTGCTGTTATAGATGGTGGTACAATTGCTGAAAATGGACTTGTTTCTGAAGTGTTCTACCACCCAACACAAGAAGTAACGAAGAAATTCTTAGCTCAAACTTCATTTGCATCGGAATTTGAAGAAAGAGAAAATATCGAAGAATGGAAGAAAGTATTTACAGATGGTATTATTATTAAATTTACATTTGACAATAATACTGAAAAAAACCTATTCTTAGTATGTTATTAAAAGAAATTGATTTTGATTTTTAATATTATCAATGGACATATTGATAAAACAGCAAATGCTAATATTGGTACGCTATTTGTTCAATTGATTGGTTCTAAAGAAAATACAGATAAAAGTAATAGCTAGATTAAAATGAACTAGGTATTTTTAACGGAGGTGTTATAATGTTTGATTTTTTCAAGAGTTAATTGGGATAAAGTACAAGACAAAACAATTGAAACACTAATTATGACTTTTGAGTCATTAATCGCAGTGTTTATCATCGGTTTATTTTTAGGATTGCTGCTATACTTAACATCTAATAGTAAGAGTACATTTGGACGTGGATTTTACACAGTTGTTACAGCAATTGTTAATATCTTTAGAGCGATTCCGTTTATTATCTTAATTGTATTATTAATTCCTTTCACTAAGGCATTAATCGGTACAATTATCGGTGTTCAAGCTGCAATTCCAGCACTTATTATTTCAGCTGCACCATTCTATGCTCGTTTAGTAGAAATCGGATTACGTGAAGTAGATAAAGGAGTAATCGAAGCTGCTCGTGCAATGGGAGCTAAAAAAACTACTATTATTTTGAAAGTTTTAATTCCTGAGAGTTTACCTGCAATAATTTCAGGATTAACTGTTACTGCGATAGCATTAGTTGGATCAACAGCGATGGCAGGAGTTATCGGTGCTGGTGGACTAGGTAACTTAGCTTACTTTAGATGGTTTCCAACGAAATAACAGTACTTTTAACATTTGTTGCAACAGTGTTAATATTTAATAATAGTATTTGCACTTCAAATTCTTGGTGATACTATTGTTAAGAAAGTAGATAAAAGATAAACATTTTTAACATTGTATTAAAAATTGTATAATAATTAGAAAGTAGCCTATATATTAGAGAGAATATTCTTTAGTATATAGGTTACTTTTTAATGTATTAAATTTTAAATATTAGAATGATATAAATATTTATTTTATCAATGAGTAGATGATGATTTTAGATAATTGTTTAAATAGAAAGTTATATATACAAAGATAGTTTTTAATGAGAGATTTTAAAAGTATATTTAATATAAAAATTATTGTATTTAAGATTTTGAATTATGTCATATTTTTATATTTTTTTATTGTTTTATTTATAAGTATGTTAAATGCTATATTTTCAGTAATTAGAAGTATTTATTTTCATATTTTCAGTATGTAAAATGTGAAAAATATTTTCTTGATAAATTTGATGCAAAAGAAAAGGTTTTTCTTGATTTTTCATTTTTTGTAATAAACTAAGGTTACATTTAAAATCAGTTATATAACAAGGTCGACCTGTAATAAATAAAAATAAAGAGGTACAAAATTATGCAAACAATATCCAACTCCCCAACCCGTAAAACAGAGGGGTTCTCATGTTTACAATTCTTATTACTGCTTATGTAGTATTTCGCTACAAAATTGGGTAGCAGGGTTCAACTTTATCTAAAACAAATAACAGACTATTATTTTTAATGGTGAGAAGGTTTCTCCCGATAATATCTGAAGTTGTAAACTACACAATAACTATTTCAAGAATTATTGCAAATTTACTAGCTGCATTTATATTAATCAAATTACATCCGAAGAAAGCAGCTATGATTTCATTATTTTTGCTTGTGTTTTTCATTTTTTGCAATATTTACACATAGTTATTGGCTATATACAATATCAAGAATGATAATGGGATTTGGTGGTTCTATGATAATCGTTTTTATAAACTCATTTGTTGCAAAAATTTCATTCCTAATGATAAAAAATTATTACTAGTACAATTATTACAGCAGCTTATAATATCGGTGCTGCTTTTAGTTGTAATTTTATTTTTATTATTTAAAAAAAGTATTTTTGTAATAGACTGGAGATATACGATGATAGGATTTAGTATTTTTAGTATAATACTTCTAGTCTTTCTGGATTTTATTTTCTCGTGATTTTTGAGCCAACTGTTACATGGAAACATCCCAAATCATTTTGTGTATGAATCTCTGATGAGATCAAAAGAAGCTATACATCAGGTTGAAGAGAAAAAAATACACTTATGCTGATGGTTTTAAAGATAAATTTATTTACATATTTTCATTAGGATTTGGTGGTTTTTTTATTCTTATATGTTATGCCACTTGTATCTTTACCTAGAGTAATAGCAGAACATGCAAATAATCCACACTTTTAAAACCGGAAGTAATGATATTAACTGTTACAATTGGAGGATTATTTTGGAACTCTATTTAGTTTATTGAGTTACAAGACGTTTAGATTTTTCGAAGAAAACCATTTTTAATGATTCATGGAGTATTAATGATAGGATTTTATGGCAATTGGACTTCTATGTGTTTCTACTAATGTTATTATCTCATATATAATGTTTGCTTTATCAGGTTTCTTCATGTATTCTCAATATCCAATATACTTTAAACATCCCATATGAATTACCTAAAAATGAATTCACAAAGATTAACTATAATGTTTGGAATATTTTTGGGCTTTTTGGATATGCGATCTATACTTTATTTAATTTTTCGTGGAGTTTAGTATTAAATCATATGGGGTATAAATGCATCACTAATATTTCTACTTAGTAGGGAAGTGTAACTTATATAGTATTTGTTGCTGAGTTTCCCTGAAACAAGACCCTAAAACTAGTAATATTAAACTAAAAAGTATTTGGTATCAATGTAGTTATCTAATATATTATTACAAGTCATAAAATTTTGAAAATATATATTTATAATAGCGTAGTAACTATTATTACTATGCTATTATTTTTGAAATTCATATTTTATAGATAAAATGTTAATTATTGAATATGAAAAATTTGAAAAATATTGATGTTTTTACGAATAATTAGCATCAAAAATAGGTTAAAAAAACTCAAAAATGTGGTAAAATAGTAAAGACTGTATAAAAATAGTAGAAATTTTATAAAATAAAAAATAAAAGGAGTTAAATTTATGGTTATTCAATGGTTCCCTGGGCATATGGCCAAGGCAACAAGAGAAGTGAAAGAAAAACTAAAAATTAGTAGATATAGTTTTTGAACTAGTAGATGCATGCTGTCCCACTTTCTTCTCACAATATGTACTTAGATGAAGTAGTAAAAGATAAGAAGAAAATAATTATATTTAATAAAATAGATTTATGTGATAGAGCTGAAACAGCAAAAATGGAAAAAGTTTACTTTTGAAAAATAAAGGGTATACTGTAGTGTATACTGATGCGAAAAATAGTAATAATTTAAATAAAGTAATTGATAAAGCGAAAGAAGAATTAGCAGAAAAAATAGCTCGCCAAGTTGCAAAAGGAATTAAACCAAGAGCAATCAGATCAATGGTAATAGGTGTACCTAACGTTGGTAAATCGACGTTTATAAATAAACTGATTAAGAAAAATGTAGCTAATACTGCTAATAAAACCTGGTGTTACTAAAAAAACAACAATGGCTAAAATTAAACAAAGATATAGAATTATTAGATACTCCAGGAATACTTATGCCAAAGTTTGATAATCAAGAAATTGGTAAAAAAATTAAGTTTAATTGGTTCTATAAAAGATGACATTACTCCACTTGACGATGTTAGTTTATACTTAATAGAGCTTTTTAAAAAGAAAATTATTTAGAAAAATCTAAATAATCTATATAAGATAAATGTTAATAGTGATGATGAAAAATGTATTTATCATGGAAAAAGTAGCTGAAAAAGATTTAAAAAAATCGGTGGAGATTATGATTACGATTCAACAATTAAAGCTGTTAATCCAAGATTTTAGAACACAAAAATTTGGACTTATTACTTTGGATAATTATAATGATTTATTAGAAAAATGAGGAACAAAATGAAAATTAGTGAGGTAAAAGAACTCTTAAACCAAGAAATCATTTCCGAGGAAATGTTAAATGAACTAAAAAGATGAAAGAACTGGGAGTTCAAAAATTACTAAGTTATGCTAAAAAGCAAGAGAAAAACTTTTTATAAAAAAAGAGTATGAAAAGAAATCATTTTACGAGAAATAAATGTTATAATAATGGATGTGAGTATATTTGTGGAATAGATGAAGTTGGTAGAGGACCACTTGCTGGCCCAGTAGTTGCTGCAGCGGTAATTTCTAAGAAAAAGACAGCTATTTTCGAAGGATTAAATGATTCAAAGAAATTATCTGAGAAGAAACGTGAAGCACTATATGAACAGATAAAAATGAAGCTGTTGCTTATGCTATTTGTGAAGTCGATAATATTGAAATCGAGAAATATAATATTTATAATGCTGCACGTATAGCAATGCAAAAGAGCAGTTGAAACAGCTAGAAGTTAAACCGGACTTTCTACTTATAGATGCTATGCCGTTTGAAAATTATCCCTATACCCTAATTTTAGTATGGTAAAAAGGTGATGAGAAGAGTGTTTCAATTGCAGCTGCATCGGTAATAGCAAAAAGTTTATCGAGATAATCTAATGAAAGAATATGCCCAAAAAAATATCCTTACTATGATTTTGAAAAATAATGCAGGATATGGAACAAAGAAACATCTAGAAGGTTTAAAAAGGTATGGTGTTACACCAATTCATAGAAGAGACTTCGAACCAATAAAATCAATGTTACAAGGAGGAAAAAATGAGTAATAACGGAATAAGTATTGCTAAAAATTTACAAAAGAACAATAGCCCGAAAAATAATAATCAAGCGTCTAAGAAAAATAATACTAGACCTAAGAATTCAAAAAGTTGTAGCTAAAGAGCAACAAAATAACTCAAAAACAAGTAGTAAAGAAAAATTAATAATGTAAACAAAGCTAAATCTCAACAAAATAAATCAAAAAAGTTAGCTAAAATTCGCATTACTCCATTAGGAGGGGTAGAAGAAGTAGCTAAAAATATGTATATGGTAGAAATCGGTGATGAAATTTATGTCCTTGATGCAGGTTTAATGTTCCCTGAAACAGAAATGATCGGTATTGATGCTGTTATACCTGATATTAGTTACTTAGTACGTAAATAAACAAAAAAATCAAAGGGATTGTTTTTTTATCTAAATGGATCACGTGAGTTCAATGGGGCTAGTTCCATATATATCGATAAATTAAAATGCCCTGTTTACGGATCAAAAACTTACAATTGATTTATTGAAAAATCATCTTAAACAATTAGGAATAAAAAGAAGAATTAAGTTTTACTATGTAAAAAGATAACAATAAATATGATTTCAATAATGCTAGTGTTACATTCTTCAAGACAACATATTCAATGCCTGATTCTTTAGGTATTTGTATTGAAACTAGTCAAGGTAATATTGTTTATACTGGTGAGTTTAAATTTGACCAATCAGTAAGTAAAGAATATAAATCTGATATTGTAAAAATTAGTACATTAGGTCAAAAGGTGTTCTTGCTTTACTAAGTGATTCAAGTAATGCTAACGTTAAGGGATATAATGTTCCTGAAAATGAAGCTGCTGAGCAAATTGATAATGCATTTTATCAAGCAAATAAACGTATTATAGTAACATGTTATGCTTCTAACTTTTTAACAATCTCTCATATTGTTAGAGCAGCACTGGCTCAAAATAGAAAAATTTTACTTCTAGGTCAAGCTATTGAAGCATCTATCAATACTGCAAGAAATATGAATTACTTACAAATTGAAGATAGTAACTTAATTTCAATTGAAGAATTAAAAGACTATCCACAAAACGAAGTATGTATTCTTTCATCTGGAGATCAAGGAGAACCAATTGAGGCGATGAAAAATATCGCTGAGAAAAAAGTTAATGGAATTCAGATTGAATCTGGAGATACGATTATGGTTGCTGCGACACCATCTCCAAATATGGAAGTAATGTTATTCCAAACACTAAACCTATTAGTTAAACTTGGAGCAAATGTTGTTACAGCTTCTAAACGTCTACACGCTGCAAGTCATGCAACAAAAGAAGAACTAAAAATGATGTTAAACATGCTTATGCCTAAGCATTTTATTCCAGTTCAAGGGGAATTTAGAAACCTTCGCAAACATGCAGAAATTGCTGCAGAAACTGGTGTAGCTGGAGAGAATATTCACATATTATCTAAAGGGACAACTTTGGAAATCAGTGGAAGCAAGTCAAAAACTTTACAAAATAATATTCCAGTAGGGAACATATTAGTTGATGGTCGCGGAATAGGTGATGTAGAAGATAGTGTTCTAAAAGATAGAAAATTACTTTCTAACGATGGAATTTTCGTAGCTTCATATGCAATTAGTAAAAAAGAGAAAACTTTAGTAGGAAAACCAGTTATTCAAACAAAAGGTTTTGTCTATGTTAAGAAGAGTATGGAACTGATTAAAGAAGCGGAAGAAAAAGTAATTGAGTATTTAGAAAATAATCCAATTAAGAGTATTAGAGAATGTGCAGCTGTTAAGGCTGAGATAAGAAGTATGTTATCTAGCTTACTATATGACAATACTAAGAGAAAACCAATAATAATAATTAACTTTTCATTAGTATAATAATGAAAATATAACGGGAAATTAAAATAGGGTAGGTTCAATTGATATATTAAAAGTTTAATTGACACTAACCCTATTGTTCCCGTTTTTAGTCTATTAAAAGGGGTGAAAAAATGTCTAAAGTTATTGCTCATATTGATATGAATTGCTTTTATGCAAGTGTAGAAGAAAAATATAATCCTGAATTGAAAGGGAAACCTTTAGCAATAGCAGGAGAAGTGAAAACAAGACATGGAATAATTGTAACCTCTAATTATGAAGCGAGAAATTTAGGGATAAAAACTACAATGCGTGTAGGAGATGCTAGAAAGATTTATCCTAATATTAAAATTCTTCGACCTGATATGCCGAAATACCAGCAGGAATCAAAGATGATTTTTGATTTGGTACGAGAATATACAGATAAAATTGAGATAGTTTCTGTTGATGAAGCCTATATAGATTTAAGTGATTTTCATGAACCAATAAAAGTAATAGCCACAATACAAAGAAGAATATATAAACAATTAGGAATGCCTTCATCAGTAGGAGTATCTTTTAATAAATTTTTCGCGAAGATGGGTTCGAATTTGAAAAAACCTCTAGGATTTTCAATTATAAATAAAAAAAATTTTAAAGATATCCTTTGGAATTTGGATATTGGAGAAATGCATGGTTGTGGGAAAGCTTCAACTAAAAAACTTAAAAATATTGGTATTAATACTATTGATGATGTTGCTGAAGCGAATGAGGTGATTTTACACAGTCTATTAGGTGTTCAAGGCTTAAGATTAAAGAATAGGGCTAATGGAGAAGGTAGCGATGAACTGAAATATACAGTTGATAGAAAATCAATTGGAAATTCAAAAACATTCACAAATGATTTAATAGATGAAGACGATATTTTAAAAAGAAATTAAAGAAAATTATGTGAGAAAAGTGAGTTCTAGGGTTCAATCACGTAACTATGTAGGAAACAATATTTCAATCATGGTGAGGTTTAGTGATTTTAAAACTATTACTAGATCTAAAAAAATTCCAGAATTTATATCTAGCAAAAAAATGATATTTTTTAATTACGCATGGGAACTTTTACTGGAACATTATGATTTTTCACGAGGTGTTAGATTGCTTGAGTCTCATTAAATGATATTAAAAAGTCAAAAGAACTCAAAGGTACAACTTGATATTTTTGATAAGAAAAGATTACAAAGAAGAAGAAAGACTAAGAAAACTTTCTAAAAAGTTAAAAGCTGAATTTGGTGATAAAATAATAACTAACTTTTGAAAATATAGAAAAAAAAAGAAAAATCTGTTATTACAACGAGTTTTTAGTAAGGATTTTCTTGATTAATAAAAAGGAGAAAATGATGTTAGCAGATTAATAAAAAGATTAAAAATTAGTAGCTGAATATGTTGAAAATAGAAGACTTGCGGATATTGGTAGTGATCATGCATATTTACCTATTTTTTTAGCTAAAAACAATAAAATTGATTTTGCGGTAGCTGGAGAAATAGTTGAGGACCGCACAAAGTATCAATAAAAATGTACAAGAAGAAAACCTTGTAGGAGTTATTGATTGTCGTAAAAGCTGCTGGTCTAGATGCTATAGAATTAAGTGATAATATAGAAGTAATTACAATATGTGGTATGGGAGGTAAGCTAATTGCTGATATTTTAGAAAAAGGAAAAGATAAATTAGCAAATAAACCAAATCTAGTATTACAACCTAATGTTGGTGAAAAACTTTCGTTAGAGAAAAAGTTACAAGAATTAGGATATGAAATAACTGCATGAAAATATTATCGAAGAAGATGGACATATTTATGAAATTATAGTAGCAAAAACCAGGAGTTATGAATTTATCAGAAGATGAAATAAACTTTTGGAAAATATTTGTTAGTGGAAAAGAATGAGCTATTTGTAAAAAACAAAAAAATTAGAGCTGTCTAAAAATTGAGTATATTTTTAAATCAACTTGAAAAAGCAACAGAAATTCAAGAGAATAAAGTGGAAGAATTTAAAAATAAATATAAAAAAATATTAGAAATTATTTCATAGATAATTTATTTTAAGAGGAGGGAAGGTATGTTACAGTCTTTACGTGATGAAAAAGAAGCTAAAAATGTTATTGAATTTTAGTATGAAAAATAGCTAAGAGTATGTTGGCATATGGAGCTGAAGTATATAGAGTAGAAGATACTGTAAATAGAATTTATAGATCGTTTGATAATATAAAAGCTGCAAATAGTCTAGTGACATATAACTTTGTAATTGTCTCTTTTGTTTATGATGATAATACTTATACTGCAATGAGAAGAGTTGTATTAGGAGATCGTGATTTAGAAAAAATTGCGCTATTAAATGATATCTCAAGAAGAATGGTAATGGGTGGTTGTACTTTAGATTATGCTTTCAAAAAAATGAAGGAAATAAAGGCTAGAAAAAGATATTCAAATGCTTCTGTGATTATTGCTTTAACCTTATCGGGTCCTTTTTTTGCGATAATGTTTGGAGGAACGTTTAAGGACAGTTTATACGCATTTTTTATTATGGCAATAGAAGCTATGTTCTTGACTTTAACTGCGAAATATAAACTTACATCTTTTGTGAGTAATTTTTTAGGGGCATTTATAGCTACCATTTTGGTAATGGTGTTAAACAAGTTTTTCTTAATACATAATCCTTTTAGTATTATTATTGCGGGGTTAATGCCACTTGTTCCTGGAGTACAGGTTACCAATGCTGTACGTGATTTTATGGCTGGTGATTATTTATCAGGGATGATTGGAATACAGGCAGCAATCTTTGTATCTACAGCTATTGCACTTGGTGTGGTTATGGGATTAAAATTGGTGTAAGGAGAAATTTATGGAGAATAATGTTTTTATACAATTTATTGCAGGTTTTGTAGTTAGTGTAGCATTTGCAATTTTCTTTAATGCGCCGAGAAAATCATTGTTTACTTGTGGACTGATTGGAGCTATCGGTTGGTTAATTCAAGTGGTAGTTAACTTGTTATTAGCAGACGTTGTTGTGAGTAGTTTTTTAGGTGCCGTTTGTGTTGGTATATTATCAACAAATGCATCTAAGCTTTTAAAGCTTCCCGGCTACTATATTTATTTATACAGGGATGGTACCGTTAGTTCCAGGATATGGTATGTATAATACAATGCAAAATATAGTAACAAAGAATTATGGTGTAGCTTCAAAAGTAGGGATGGAAACACTCCTTCAGGCTGGAGCAATAGCAATGGGGATACTACTAGCATCTGTATTTTCTTCTTCAATTCAGAGGGTAAAAATACAAAGAAAACGTTAAAAGTGATATAATAAAAGAAAGATTTTATAAAAGGAGATTATTATGGAATATATTTTATACTTTGCAGAAACTTGTCCAGATACTGCACCATTTAAAGAAAAACTAGCAGAATTAGGAATTACTTATAAAGAAGTAGAAGTTATGTCTTCGTTGAAAAAAACTTTAAAGAGTTCTTATTTGTAAGAGATACATACACTACAGTTTGAAGGAATAAGAGGAAATATGAAGAATTGGTATACCTTGTTTAGTTATTAGTGAAAAGTGAATGTATCTTAGAATTAGAGAATTAAACTAAGTTAAAAATAATAAATGTTAGAAAAACTCCAAAATAGTATTTTTGTAGTAGACATTATAGTTGAAAAATTATAATGCTACTATCATGAAAGTACTAATTTGGAGTTTATTTTTATAAATTTTATTAATCCCTTTGCTTTTTATATTTAAATTTGATATAATTAAAAATGCTAGGTGGGGAGTTAGCGGTGCCCTGTACTTGCAATCCGCTTTAGCAAGACCGAATACCGAGATGCGGGTAGAATAGGGAATGTCGAGTTTAACACGTAATGTTGAGACTAAGGCACCTTACGACGCAATACTTATGAACCATGTCAGGTCCGGAAGGAAGCAGCATTAAGTAAGTCTATTGTGGGTGTGAGTTTTTGTCGAGGTTGAGTTGGCGATTAGACTAACGGTTTTTTTAATCTATTCAAGTCTCGGTTGCATATAGTATAAATCGATGATATCTAAAAGTAAATTCGCTTTTTGGATGTGTGAAAAAGAAAAATATATAAAGGAGAGACATATGTATCAAGGGAAAAACTTTTCTGAAAGAGCAAGTATTTTTATTAAATTACTATTGCCTGTTTTAGTTTATCAAGTAATTTCATATTCATCTGGGATGATTGGAACGTTATGGCGGGACATTATAGTCCTACAGATTTAGCCGGTGTGAGTATGGGTGTTAATATTTGGAATCCAATTATGTATACTTTAAATGCGATCGTTTTAGCATTAATTCCGATAGTTTCACAATTGATTGGAAAAAATAAAGAAGAAGAGATACCTACAGTAGTTAGACAATTTCTGTACATAGCTGTAATTATTAGTATTGTTTTAATTGTTGGGTTAAATACTTTAGCAACACCAATAGTAGACCAATTAGGTATGGATAGTAATATTGCAGAAATAACTAAGAACTATCTGTTTTATGAAAGTTTTGGAGTGCTATCAATCTTCTTGTATGTAGTTTTACGTTCGTTTATAGATAGTTTAGGGTTGACAAGATTATCGATGATAATGATGATAGTGTCTGTACCTGTAAATGTATTTTTCGCGTATAGTTTCATTTTTGGGAAGTTTGGTATGCCAGAGCTTGGTGGAGCTGGAAATGCAATTGCTGTTTCAGTAACATATACAGTATTATTTTTCATTGCATTATTTATAGTACTAACAAACCCTAAAATTAATAAGTATAAAATATTCGAAAAAGAAAAAATTAGATTTGAAAAATGGGGAGAAATCTTTAAGCTAGGAGTTCCAATAGCTCTAGCTACAGCACTTGAGACGGTTGTCTTTTCAACGTTATCTTTAATGGTATCACGTTTTGATACGACAGTTATTGCTTCCCATCAAGCTGCGTTAAATTTCTCTGGATTTTTATATACTTTACCAGTTAGTGTTGCAAATGCTGCAACAATTATAATAGCATTTCATGTAGGAGCAAAAGACTATAAAATGGCAACAGAATACACAAAACTAACGGTAATAATGGGAATGATACTATCTAGTATAGCAGGATTAATCGTACTATTATTTGATACGAAGATTCCGTATTTATATACTAATGATAGCGGAGTAATAACTTTAACAGCTGAGCTATTATTATTCGCAATTGGTTTTGCTATTTGTGATTCATTTGCATCAGCACTAGCAGGAGTGCTGCGTGGATACAAAAAAGTTGTACCGATTTGTGTGGTAATGTTTATCGGTTATTATCTAGTAGGTATTCCTACGGCTTATTATTTTGTTTTTAAACAAGGTATTGGTATAGAAGGTTTATGGATAGGTTGGATAATAGGACTTGCAGTATATGCTTTAGGTGTCTTATTCTACTATCTATATATGAGAAGAGGAATTAAGAAAAATAAAATTAGCTAAATAGTAAAAAATTTTGTAGTAAATATAAATGCTACAAAATCTATTTTACTTGTATAATCACTTGACTCTAATTTTGAAAAACTATATAATGTGATTATCAAAACTAGATAAGAAGGAGGAAAGAATTTGAACAAAGTATATCCAAAAATGGTCTGAGTTACCAAATATTGATTTGTACTTAGATCAAGTACTATTATACGTTAATCGATTAGATAGCTCCTCAATTGTCGATGATGATAAAGGTTTAACTTCAGCGATGATAAATAATTATGTAAAAAATGGTCACTTAGATAAACCAATTAAGAAAAAATATAATCGAAAACAATTAGCAAGATTAATAGTAATTACATGTTTAAAAAAATGTATTCTCAATTCAAGAGATTAGTAAGACAATAAATAGCTTGACTTCAGAGGGAAGTTCTGAAGAGTTGTATGATAATTTTGTTATGTGTATGAATGGCGAGAAGAGAGAGGGACTAGCGGAAGTAATAGTGGCAGCCTGTGATACTGTGAGATTATATAAAAAAACGCATGATCTAGTAGAAAAGTTAAAATAAAATACTTGGAGGTAAATTATGGAGTGGAAAATTGTAGTTGATACTGCTTGCGATTTTAGAGAAATTCCTAATAAAGCTGAGAATGTTACTTATGAGAGAGTGCCATTTTCATTACAAATAGAAGATAAAGTTTATGTAGATACGCTAGATTTAAATATTGACGATATGATGAAAGAAATGTATGCTAGTTCAGAACCGGCAAGATCAGCTTGTCCTAGTCCAGAGGCATATCTAGCTGCATATAAAGGAGCAGATAATGTTATAGTTCTAACTCTTACTGGTGGAATGTCAGGAAGTTATAATAGTGCAGTAATCGGCGAAAAGATGTTGAGAGAAGAAAATTCAAATGCTAATATTCATATAATCAATACGCTTTCTGCAGGCGGTCAAAATGATTTATTTCTCCTTAAAATAAATGAATTAATAAAAGAAGGATTATCTTTTGATGAAGTTGTTTCAAAAATGACAAAATATCAAGAAAATACGAAACTAATTTTTTCTTTAGAAAAAGTGGATAATCTTGTTAAAAATGGACGTTTATCAAAATTGGCAGCTGCTGTAGTAGGGTTATTAAATATGCGTATGGTAGGAGAGGCAAGTAAAGAAGGAACTCTACATTTACTTCATAAAGTACGTGGTGAGAAAAAGGCGATATCAACTGTAGTTGAAGAGATGATTAAAGCTGGATATAAAGGTGGTAGAGCTGTAATTACACATAGAAATAATGAAAAATATTTGTAAAAAGATAGAAGAAAAACTAAAAGAAAAATTCTCGAATGTAGAATTTATTATAGTTCCCTACATCTGAATTTGTAGCTTTTTATGGTGAAGAAGGCGGAATGCTTTTTAGGATACGAAATATAAGTTTCATACTTTTAAAATAGTTTAATTATTATTAAAAAGAGAAGAAGTGTTTATAAAATATGAACACTTCTTCTTTTTTTAATAAATTTAACTAACTCTGTTTAGCTCTTTTTACGTTTTTCGAAACTTCCCAATTAAAAAGCCAGTCCCTTGACCACAAAGGCTGAAGAATATATAACCTAAACTATAGATAAGAATATCAAAGTTTAAAATAATTAAACAAGATATTATATAAAAAAATTCCTATAATAAATGAGAAAATATAGCTAAAGTCTTCTTTATTATATGCATATAGAAATGATATTAGAAAACTAATAACAGGATATAGGATAATCAATAATAAAAATTATCATCCCTGATCTATTTGATATAAAAATAAGAACTCAGAGGAGTATTATAAATAAAAAGAAAGAAAAAAATTAAATATGGTACTTTTTTCTAAAAATTTCTTCATCATCTGCCTCCTAATTATAGTGTTATTCTATCATATATTGATGTGAAAAACAATAAAGAAATAATTATTATTCAAGCTATAAAATTGAAAACACTTTCTGAATGTGATATTATGAAAATTACTATAAAAATGAGAGGGGATAATATAATGAAATTTTTTATAGATACAGCAAATGTCGAAGATATTAGAAATGCTAATGAATTAGGAGTAATTTGTGGAGTTACTACAAATCCGTCATTAATCGCAAAAGAAGGACGTGATTTTAAAGAAGTAATTAAGGAGATTACATCAATAGTAGATGGTCCTATTAGTGGGGAAGTAAAAGCAACTACTACTGATTGGAAGGATATGCTAGAAGAAGCAAGAGAAATTGCAAAAATTCATCCTAATATGGTTGTTAAGATTCCTATGACTGAAGATGGATTAAAAGCTGTAAATGTATTAAAAAAAGAGGGAATTAAAACAAATGTTACTTTAATCTTTAGTCCAACACAAGCTTTATTAGCAGCTAGAGCTGGTGCAACATATGTTTCTCCATTTTTAGGTAGATTAGATGATATTTCTCATAATGGATTATTATTAATAGAAGAGATAGTGGAAATTTTCGCTAATAATGATATTGATACACAAATTATTGCAGCAAGTGTAAGAAATCCAATTCATGTTACTGAATGTGCTAAATTAGGATGCGATATTGCTACTGTTCCTTATTCTGTAATTAAACAAATGGTTAAACATCCATTAACTGATATTGGAATAGAAAAAAATTCAAACAAGATTACTATAAAGTATTTGGTGAGTAATCAATAGAAGTAGTTTACGTAATATAGAGTTATATTTCTTTTAAAAATTTAAAAAAATTTACACTTTATACTAGAAATATTTATAAAGTAATGTTATAATATATTTTGTTGTATGAAAAAAAGTTGTTAAGATTAAATTTTATAGGAGGTTATATTAATGCGCGTAAATGTAACATTAGCTTGTACAGAATGTGGTGACAGAAACTACATTACTAAAAAGAACAAAAGAAATAATCCAGACCGTATTGAACTTAAAAAAATACTGTCCAAGATTAAAAAAAGTGACTTTACACAGAGAAACTAAATAATAAAAGTTAGAGAAGCCTTAAAGTATCAACGTTTAAGGCTTTTTGTTT
>BNJS01001305.1_pt1 | contig 142769 bp, 171 predicted proteins | sample 8540461 | NCBI WGS metagenome assembly BNJS01 (sample SAMD00202454, study PRJDB9452) | human saliva metagenome | isolation source: human saliva | place: Japan
AAAAGGAAGTGGATTTCAAATATTTGTGACAAGGTAGTTTAAGAGGAAGCCGACCAGAAAGTCGCTTGATTAGAGATTTTTCTTTGGATGACGGTCGATAATGTCCTGGTACTGTTCCAGTATCTGCTCTCCCTTTGGAGTCAATTTGTAACCACGAATTGAAAAGTAACTTGCTAATTCTTCTTCTGAAAAGTTGTCACGAAGGGATTGGTCCAAATCTGGAGCCCTCATCTTAGACAGTCCTGTCATTCCCTTGCTTTTCAGAATATTCTTTTTTGTGGTGGCATTTAGATGGTTAAGTGAATCAAAAGCTGTCTTAATGACAGCATAACCTTTTTCCACAGAGTTTTTAGATGCTTTGGGGTATCAATATCATAAGTGTACTCAAAGTATTTAGGAAACCAGGTCTCGAAAAGAATTATGCTTCCTCTTTCTGTCTGAGTTCAAAGAGGTCTTCTACTTTCAGATTAAAAACTTGAGCAATTTTAAGAGCCATTTCCAGCGAAGGATTGTAACGGTTATTTTCCAAGTGCAGAATTGTCTCGCGTCGCATGCCGATGAGGTCGGCTAACTCCTTCTGGGTCATGCCTGTGGACTCACGAACAGATTTGAGATTAGTAATAATCTTGCTTTCTTTGGTCATGCTTATCCTCTCCGTTCTAAGATAAGATAGACAACCGCAAATATGCAAATCAAAGGCAGCTATGCTAATAAAGATTTGGCCCATGTAAAGAGTGAGAGACCCCATATACCCAATGATAACTGCTAGGATCATCAGTGCGCCTAGTATAAAAAAACAAACATCAAGCTAGCTGCCTTGGCTAAATTAGCATAAAAGCGTTCGTCCGGAGTTTCCTTGACATTTTTCAAACAGACAAAACCAAATACAATCACTTCAATAACGAGGCCAATTCCCCAAAATCCATTCTTTAATACCAGGACTTTCGCTTGGGGTCGCAAACCCAAATCCCTACTGTATAAAAAAATGCTTGCTGCAAACAAAAGTATCGTGTAAAAGCTTAGCAGACAAGTCAAAAAAATAATCTTTCCCTTACCTTTCTGACTCTTATGAGGCCATGGTTTCATATGTAGCCAGCCCCAAATAGCTACAATCTGCCCTAACACTGAAATACCAGCAATAACTAACTTGGGTCCCCAACTAAGATTAGAACCAAATAAAACAGTAAAATCAATAAAGAGAGTCTGCGGAAATCATTGTAATGAGGCCACCCGTTTTTTTGACTTTTTCATGATAGACTCCTTTCCTTATGTTAGAAATATTTAACAATCTTTTATGTTATAAATATATCACACTTCAATTTGGAAAGCAAGAATTTATGTGTCAATGAGACAATTATTTGAAAAAATTTTTTAATAAAAGCCTTCGCTAGTCAAACAACTAAAGAATTCTTTGAAGCAATGCATCGGATTTGGTTTGAATAGTTTCGTTAATAATATTTGATGATAAAGAATTTTTGGAAAATCTAGATACTGTATGAATCCCTACTTTTTTCTTAGACTATTATAAAGTCTGTCAGAATAAGCTTTGTAGGTGTAGAAGTTAATTTTTACAGAAGTGAAGTAAGCATTCAATACGAATCAATACATAAGAAAAACTCTGATTTCAAGCGTTTTTTCTTTTTTCAATTTTAATACATTTCACTATATTTCAGTCCAATCTCTACCTTCTTATCTATACTTTGATGGAGCTGAAGTTGACATCTACAAAGTTTAATGTTAAAATTCATTCAAAAATATATTTGAATGGGGTGTTTTATGATTCAAAATGTTGTTACTTCAATAATCCTGTATTCTGGGACAGCCGTAGACTTACTTATTATCCTAATGTTATTTTTTGCCAAAAGAAAAAGCAGAAAAGACATCATTAACATCTATTTAGGACAATTTCTAGGCTCTGTTAGTCTAATATTGCTAAGTTTACTTTTTGCATTTGTCTTAAATTATATTCCTAGTAAAGAGATTTTAGGTTTGCTCGGTTTGATTCCAATTTTCCTAGGGCTCAAAGTTTTGCTTTTAGGAGATTCTGATGGAGAAGCTATTGCAAAAGATGGTTTGCGCAAAGATAATAAAAACCTGATTTTTCTAGTCGCTATGATTACTTTTGCAAGTTGTGGTGCTGACAATATTGGTGTTTTTGTCCCATATTTTATTACCTTAAATTTAGCGAATTTGATAGTGGCTTTACTTACCTTTCTAGTCATGATTTATCTCTTGGTTTTTTCTGCCCAAAAATTGGCACAAGTCCCTTCTGTTGGAGAAACTTTGGAAAAATATAGCAGATGGTTTATTGCCGTTGTTTATTTAGGATTGGGGATGTATATTCTGATTGAAAACAACAGCTTTGACATGCTAAGGACTGTGTTCGGCTAGGAGAAAAAATTATGAAAAAAGATAATATCTGCCAAGTGAATATTATAAATCAACAAAATGTTACAACCGCAACGAACTACCTTGAAAAGGAAAAAGTCCAAAAATCACTTCGCATTTTATCAAAATTTACCGATAATAAACAGATAAATATCATCTTTTATCTCCTTGCCGTCGAAGAACTCTGTGTCTGCGATATAGCCTGTTTACTAAATCTCAGTATGGCATCTGCCTCCCACCATCTTCGTAAACTAGCCAATCAAAACATCTTGGACTCTAGAAGAGAGGGGAAAATTATATATTATTTTATAAAAGATGAGGAAATCAGAGATTTTTTTAATCAACTAGGATAACAACTATTTTTACTACTTTTCCATGATTATAGGGGATTATATATGAAATTTTTTTGATGAAAATTTCCCATAAGAAATACCTACTCGTATCAAATGTTTAAGAAAAAAAGTATAATTTAAAGCAAATCGACCTAGGTAATGCGACTCAAGTTAGCCAAGTTGAAAAAGGGAGGAATTTGAAAGAAAATGTATCTTTGATAGTAGTCATTTATTGTGAAATATGATATATTTATTAATTAGATGGATGAATATTTCTAAAGTTAAATAAAATATGACAGATACATGTTTTTTTAGTGTATCTTGTTTGTACTCAAAGTATGAAATGAATATCTAATATTTAAGATTAATAAATATTATACGATGAGATAGAATGCTACAAAATGAAAGGTGATGTAATCTGATGAAGAAAGATAGATTAATTGCATTGACAGATGCGGTTCTAGCAATTATAATGACTATCCTAATCTTAGAATTAGAAAAACCAACGACACCAAGTCTTCAAGCTTTTTGGGATTTACGGCAAAATTTCTTTGCTTATTTTCTTTCCTTTTTCTGGTTAGGATCGTTATGGATGGCACTAAACACACTATGGGAAAAGGTTGAGAAAATTTCCCCACAAATTGTTTGGTGGAATTTGTTTCTTTTATTTTTTGTTTCATTTATGCCCTATGCTACTGGAATCGTTAGTAGTCATTTCATGAACCATACGGCACAGCTCTTTTATGGACTGATCGTTATTGTTTCAACGGTAGCAAACTGGTTTTTACATAAAGTAATTGATAAACCCAATATAGATCAGAAAGAATTACTTGAAGCTACCGCACAATATAGAAAGTTATTGATACCTGACCTAATAATTAAAGGAGTGGGATTGATTCTATCCTTAATTCTCTATCCTCCGATTATGATGTATAGTGTTTTAATTGCGGCATTTTACATCATAACTTTAAAAACACTATCTGAAAAAAGAGTGAATAACTAAAAAACGGTGACCAAAGTTAGGTGTATTATTTTAATGATTACAGACCTAAACTATTCCCCTATTTAGAATCTATTAATTCATATTTTATAAATTAATTAGTAGATATCGTTCTTAAAATCCTTGATATTTCGCTGTTTTTAGTCCAACTGAAACGCATACTTTCCAAACCAGATTTTAAGAAAGCTCGTAAAGCTAGGTAGTTTTCTAAACGTTAAAAACTAGCTACAATACAGCATTTACAACACTTCATGGTTTACACCATTTAATTGAAAGTTATTTAAATTAGATGAAAATTTGTTTTCTGAAAAAGTGGGAAAACATTGATTTTAAGCGAATTTTGAATCATATTCGAATGGGAGTTTTTAAAATCATGTTTCGGTTGTAAAAGTGCCAAAGTTGATTCTCCATAGGAGAATGATATCTCCTGCTAGTAAATCATCTGCTAATAGGTCCATGTGTCATTTAGGAACGGGCTTGAGATTTAGTAGCCAAGCTTCGACATCACGATTAAGAGAGATATAGGGCTTGACAGGGTAGTTATCAAAAGTAGTATTCATAAATTTTTTCTTTCTAATTTATCTCTATTAGTCTAATAAATTTCTAAAAAATTTAAAAATTTTTAACTCTGTCAAGTTTTTTTCTTGACACCTCTCGAAAATCTGTTATAATAGAACATGTGCTAAATAGCTTAGCTATTTCACCGAAATAAAAAATAAGAAAAGAGACATTAAAAAATGGCAGTTAAAATCCGTTTGACTCGTATGGGTTCTAAGAAAAAACCTTTCTACCGTATCAACGTAGCAGACTCACGTTCACCACGTGACGGACGTTTCATCGAAACAGTTGGAACTTACAACCCACTTGTTGCTGAAAACCAAGTGACTTTGAAAGAAGACCGCGTTCTTGCATGGTTGGCTGATGGAGCTCAACCTTCAGATACAGTTCGCAACATCCTTTCAAAAGAAGGCGTATTGAAAAAATTCCACGATTCTAAATTCTCAAAATAAGTTTAAAGTAGGTTGACAGATGGATACGATTGAAAATCTCATTATTGCGATTGTGAAACCTTTGATTTCACAACCTGATGCCTTAACTATCAAGATTGAAGACACACCAGAGTTTTTGGAGTATCACTTGGATCTTGACCAAAGCGATGTCGGTCGTGTTATCGGTCGTAAGGGTCGCACTATCTCAGCGATAAGAACGATTGTCTACTCTGTCCCAACTGAAGACAAAAAAGTAAGAATCGTTATCGATGAAAAATAAAAAAAGCGGGACAGATGTCTCGCTTTTTTGTGAGGAAGAGAAGATGAAGGATTTAACGTTTAGACAATTACAAGCTTACTTACTAGATCATTACCAGCAATCTCGAACTGAGGAAGGCCTCTTTATCAAGTTAGTGGAGGAAGTCGGAGAAGTAGCCGAGGTCTTGAATGGGCGCTCTGGTCGAAAAGAGGGTGTCCAGGACTCAAATGAAGAACTAGCCAAAGAACTGGCTGATATCATTCACTACACTGTCGCAATTGCGACCATCAACGATATTGACCTAACCAAAACCATCTTTGAGAAAGATAAGAAGGCTGCCATTAAGTATCAGCATGAACGAGATTTGGAGAGTTTTTTGGAGGGAGATTTGAGAAATATTGAACACTGATTATTTTTTAAAAATAGACTGGGCGATGTATATTGATTGGTTATTACGAATTATACAGATTTCGACTTTTATAGGTGTAATTTTAAAAATTAGTTTCCAGAATAAGGCCTATATTAATAATATCGAAATTCAGGCAATTAAACCAATCGAATTTGATTCCTTACATACGAGATTTCATCATATTTATGAGTTTAAACATAATAAAAATGATAAACATTATAACCATTTGATTTTTTTATCCAAAAGAAGTTGATATTGAAATTATAGAATTTTATTCTTTAATCTATGATTCAAAAAGTAATCGTTTAATCGTTCAAGATAAAAATACATACAATTAAAAAAATTTAAAAAAATTATACATGCTTATTGATTCATACAAATTTACCTGAGACTATACCTAGTTTAAGAATGAAATGGAAAACAAGTCAAGGTCAAATTGGGGAGTATACATTTTATAGTAATATGTATAACGGGAATATAAATATCTCTTCTTTCAAATATAAATTAACATTAAAGAGGAAACTACTAGCAATTTTGGGATTATAGCTGATTTTCTCCAACTTGTGAAAATCCCTAGAACGTGATAAAATAAAGGATAGAAATAGATACAGGAGACAACATGAACTACTTTAATGTTGGGAAAATCGTCAATACGCAGGGTCTACAGGGTGAGATGCGAGTCTTGTCTGTGACGGATTTTGCTGAAGAACGGTTTAAAAAGGGAGCAGAGCTAGCTTTATTCGATGAAAAAGATCAGTTTGTCCAAACAGTAACCATTGCTAGCCACCGTAAGCATAAGAATTTTGACATTATCAAATTCAAAGACATGTACCATATCAATGCGATTGAGAAGTACAAGGGTTATAGTCTCAAGGTTGCTGAGGAAGATTTGAACTACTTAGATGATGGAGAATTCTACTATCACGAGATTATCGGTTTGGATGTTTACGAGGGTGACAACTTGATTGGAACTATCAAGGAAATCCTACAACCAGGTGCCAATGATGTCTGGGTGGTCAAGCGAAAAGGTAAGCGTGATTTGCTTTTACCTTATATCCCACCAGTAGTTCTCAATGTTGATATTCCAAACAAGCGGGTCCAAGTGGAAATCTTAGAAGGACTAGATGATGAAGATTGATATTTTAACCCTCTTTCCTGAGATGTTTTCTCCACTGGAGCACTCGATTGTTGGAAAGGCTCGAGAAAAAGGGCTTTTGGATATCCAGTATCATAATTTCAGAGAATACGCTGAAAAGGCCCGTCATGTTGACGATGAGCCCTACGGAGGTGGTCAAGGAATGTTGCTCCGTGCCCAACCTATTTTCGATGCCTTTGATGCCATTGAAAAGAATAATCCCCGCGTCATTCTTCTCGATCCTGCTGGGAAACAGTTCGATCAAGCGTATGCTGAAGATTTGGCTCAAGAAGAGGAACTGATCTTTATCTGCGGTCACTACGAAGGGTATGACGAGCGCATCAAGACCTTGGTAACTGATGAAATTTCCCTAGGAGATTATGTCCTGACTGGTGGTGAGTTAGCAGCCATGACCATGATTGATGCTACGGTTCGCTTGATCCCAGAAGTGATTGGCAAGGAGTCTAGTCACCAAGATGATAGTTTTTCTTCAGGACTTCTCGAATACCCCCAATACACACGCCCTTATGACTATCGAGGCATGGTGGTTCCAGATGTGCTTATGAGTGGGCACCATGAGAAGATTCGTCAGTGGAGACTTTATGAGAGTTTAAAGAAAACCTACGAGCGCAGACCAGATTTGCTAGAAAGCTACCAACTGACAGCCGAAGAAGAAAAGATGCTGGCTGAAATCAGAGAAAACAAAGAATAAAGGAGAACCTTATGCAAGTAATCAAACGTAACGGAGAAGTTGCAGACTTTGATCCAGATAAAATCTACCAAGCTGTCTTAAAGCAGCTCAGACGGTTTATGTTTTAACAGATGACCTACGTCAAAACCTAGCTCAAGTCACTAAAAAAGTAGTCTTGGACTTGGAAGAAGCAAAAGTGGAACGTGCAACTATCAGCATGATTCAGTCAATGGTTGAAAATCGTTTGTTGGGGGCAGGATATATCACAATAGCAGAACACTACATTTCTTACCGCTTGCAACGTGATTTGGAGAGAAGTGGTTACGGTGACCATATCGCAGTCCATCTGCATTTTGAACAAATTCGTTAAGAAAAAGAGTGGGATGCAAAGAACATCTCACTCTTTCTTAAATAGACTTTTCTGAGCTTTTTGTACAGTTGAGGGAACAAAACGAAGTCGTTTAATATCACTGATACGAATGATTCGGGTTACGTTTTTTGAAAAATTTTTGACGATAATTTGTTGGCGAATAGCATCGTGTTTAACAATATCACCCGTAAAACTTGTCTCGGCAAGTATGGCATGAACAGCCGTCTTTTTCTGGATGGCTTGTTCAATCATAGCAGTGAGGGAGTTGTCCTCGATTTGAGGATGATCATCATTCCCATTGAGAAAACCATGTAGTTTATCTAGAACTAGTTTGAATGTCTGTCTCATAGAATCCTCCCTTCTTATATATCCACATTATATAAAATTTTCCTAAAAACTACAAGATTTTTACGAATAGACTAGAGAAAGCATATCACAAAAAGGAGTTAAAATGGCAGAATTTATATTTGAAATCGAAGAACACTTACTGACCTTGTCTGAAAATGAAAAAGGATGGACAAAAGAACTAAATCGAGTCAGCTTTAATGGCGCACCAGCAAAGTTTGATATTCGAACTTGGAGCCCTGATCATACCAAAATGGGAAAAGGAATCACTCTTACAAACGAAGAATTTCAAGTAATGGTGGATGCTTTTAAAGGAAATCAATAAAAGGATATTGAGTTTTTGACTCAGTATCCTTTTTGGGTTAAATTGAGAAGTATGCTTGTCCCCTAAGTCGTTGTAATAGTAGGCGACCAATGAAACTAATCGCAATGATTTTACCAAGATCAGGGAGGATAAAAGGAAGGACACCAACTGCTAGTGCCTTATCGAATGGCATACCAGCAAGGAAGTGGAGGCTGAGAATACCTCCGACAAAGACGAGGGAATCGCCCAAGAGGTTGGCTAGGAAAATGCGGATATGGCCACTATTTTGATGGATGAGATAAGATGTAAGTCCAGCATAGACAAGGTCGAACCAAAGATAGCCTGCACTTGGACCAACTAAAACGTGAAATCCAGCTCCTCCACCTGCAAAAACAGGTAAACCAATGACACCCATTAGGAGATAGAGAGCTACAGATAGAACGGCTTCCCTGGGTCTAAAAACAGTAGCAATCAGACCGATCGCAAAGTTTTGCAAAGTGAAGGGGACAGGACCGATAGGGAGACTGATTTGTGCCAATACGGCGATGAGAGCAGCACCGATAGCAGGAATGGCATAGATATAAGCTTTTTTCAAAACTGTTAACCTCTTTTCAAAATTATAGTAACTATTATACTAATCCAGAAAGAAAAGTCAACCTATTTTTTAAATTAAGGTAACAATTTTGTGACAGCCGATTTTGCATGTAAAAAGAGACCTCGGGAGGCCTCTTTTGATAATTAGCGCATGGTTACAAATTCTTCTGAGGCAGTTGGGTGGATAGCTACTGTAGCATCAAAGTCCGCCTTGGTTGCTCCCATCTTGATGGCAACAGCGAATCCTTGAATCATCTCATCCACTCCGTAACCAAGTCCGTGAAGGCCAACAACTTTCGTCAGCACCCGCGGTGATGAGTTTGAAGCGAGATTCTTGACGATGATTTGTAACGGCTGAGTACATAGATGCAAAGCTTGACTTGTAGACTTTGATGTTATCTTGGTCGTATTCTTTGATAGCTTGATCTTCAGTTAAACCGACTGTTCCGATTGCTGGGTGTGAGAAGACTACAGTAGGGATAGTCGTGTAGTCCATCTTGGCATTTGTTTTTCCGTTGAAAAGGCGTTCAGATAGGGTACGTCCTGCCTTGATGGCTACTGGGGTCAGTTCCTTCTCACCAGTAACGTCTCCAAGAGCATAGATGCCATCTACAACTGTATTTTGATACTCATCCACTTGGATAAATCCACGTTCGTTGAGTGTAACTCCAGCTTTTTCTAACTCTAAGCCGTCTACATTTGGACGGCGGCCGATAGCCCAGATAACTTGGCTTGCAGTGTGACTGGAACCGTCTTCGAAATGAATCGTAATGCCTTGCTTAGTTTCTTCGAGTCTAACCGGTACCTTATGGGTGTGCAAAGGCAGACCTGTTTTTTCCATTTCATTGACAAGACCTTCCACGATGTAGCTGTAAAAACTGCGCAAGGGACGATCGCGACGGACGAACAAATCAGTTTTTACTCCGAGTGCGTGGAGAACACCTGCTAACTCAACGGCGATATAGCCAGCGCCAAGAATCGCAACAGATTCAGGAAGTTGTTCCCAAGCAAAGACATCGTCTGAACTACCACCGAGTTCAGCTCCAGGAATAGTTGGGATGCTTGGACGAGCGCCAGTCGCAATCACGATATGCTTGGCACGAATCAATTCACCATTAACGCTGACGGTGTGGGAATCAACGAAATGAGCACGACCCTCAATCAAATCAACGCCGTTACGCTTGAAACTTCCATCAAAAGATGAGCGAGCACGGTCGATGTAGGCTTCACGGTTTTGACGAAGTTTAGCAAAATCAAATTGAACATCTGAACTCGTAAACCCATAGTCAGGACCGTAGTGGTGGAAGCTTTCAGCGATTTGCGCTCCATACCACATGATTTTCTTAGGAACACAGCCAACGTTGACACAAGTTCCACCTAATTTTTTCTCCTCGATAACAGCTGCTTTAGCACCGTGTTCGCCAGCGCGGTTCATAGTGGCAATGCCACCGCTCCCTCCACCGATGGTGATGATATCATATTCTCTCATAGAAAACTCCTTATAGATTTGATAGTCATATTCTATCGTTTTTATTTTTTGAATGCAAAAATCTGCTACGCCCTAAAGAAATAGCAGAAATCACTTGCTAAATATAGAAATAAGGTGTATGATGTTACTAGTACAATTCTGCATAAATTAAATGAAAATAAGGCTCATTTCCTGAATTGTTCTCTTTTCTCTCTGAACAATCATTGTTTAGAGTAGGTAAATTTGCTATAATAGTCTTTGTATTGAAAATAAAATAGGAGTTTTGTGATGAAGGGGAATAAGAAAACTAAAAAATGGCAACTATACACAGCTATTGGTGCTGCAAGTATTATTATAATCAGTGCAGCGGGCATTTTGCTATTTAGACAGCCCTCTCAGGCTGCCGGTAAGGATGACATATCGCATCTCGTAGTCGCAAAGGAAGGAACAGTTGCCTCCTCTGTTCTTTTATCTGGTACCGTCACCGCAAAAAATGAACAATATGTTTATTTGGATGCAAGTAAGGGTGAGGTAGATGAAATCTTGGTTTCTGTTGGAGATAAGGTTGATAAAGGACAAGCGCTCGTAAAATACAACAGCACAGAAGCGCAATCTGCTTATGATGCAGCTAACCGTGCCATAGCCAAGGCTGATCGTCGTATCAATGACTTGAAGGAATCACGAAACAACACTCTAGCTGATTCGGAAGGATATGATGATGGAGCGCAGGATTCTTCAGTCTCCTCCATAGATTCTCAGATTAGTGATGCTCGTGATAGTCGTGCTGATGCAGAGGCACAACTTAAAGGCGCAGGCTCAATTGGACGCAACAAAGGTTCTGAGTACGCTAGAAGGTACAGTTGTAGAAGTTAATCACAATGTATCGAAGTCTACAACTACTGCAAATCAAGTGATGGTTCATGTAGTAAGTAACGACAATCTACAAGTCAAGGGAGAACTTTCTGAGTACAATCTTGCCAATCTTTCTGTTGACCAAGAAGTGACCTTCTCTTCTAAAGTTTACCAAGATAAAACTTGGACAGGGAAGATCAGCTATATTTCAGCTTATCCTAAAAATAGTGGAGAAGGAACGAATGCTATAACTGGGGGGAATACTGGTTCTAAATATCCCTATACGATTGAAGTGACGAGTGAGATTGGTGATTTAAAACCAGGTTTTACCGTTAGTGTTGAGGTTAAAAGTGACAAGAAATCAATCCTCGTACCCTTAACCAGTGTCATTACTGAAGACGGGAAAAACTACGTTTGGGTTGTTGACGAAGAGAATAAGGCTAAGAAGGTTGAAGTTAGCTTAGGAAATGCTGACGCAGAAAACCAAGAGATCACATCTGGTTTGACAGACGGAACCAAAGTCATCAGTAATCCAACGACTTCCTTGGAAGAAGGAAAAGAGGTGAAGGCTGATGAAACAACTAATTAGTCTAAAAAACATCTGCCGGAGCTATCGAAATGGTGAACAGGAACTGCAGGTCTTGAAAAATATTAATTTAGAGATTGGCGAAGGGGAATTTGTTGCCATTATGGGACCATCTGGTTCGGGTAAATCTACTCTGATGAATACCATCGGAATGCTGGACACCCCAACTAGCGGCGAATATTATCTAGAAGGCCAAGAAGTGGCCCGTCTAGGTGAAAAGCAGTTGGCACAGGTACGTAACCAACAAATTGGTTTTGTCTTTCAACAGTTCTTTCTTTTGTCAAAGATGGATGCTGTTCAAAATGTTGAGTTGCCCTTGATTTATGCAGGAGTTCCAGCTGCCCAACGTCGCAAGATGGCAGAGGAATATCTGAGTAAAGTAGAGTTGACTGATCGTATTCATCACCTTCCTTCGGAGTTGTCTGGCGGTCAAAAACAACGGGTGGCCATTGCGCGTGCTCTTGTTAATGATCCCTCGATCATCCTAGCTGATGAACCGACAGGTGCCTTGGATACGAAAACAGGAAGTCAAATCATGGAACTCTTGGTTGAGTTAAATGAAGAAGGCAAGACTATTATTATGGTAACGCACGAGCCCGAAATTGCAGCCTATGCAAAACGCCAGATTGTAATCCGTGATGGAGTTATTTCGTCTGATAGCGCTCGTTTGGAAGGGAAGGAGAACTAAGATGCAAAATCTGAAATTTGCCTTTTCATCTATTATGGCACACAAGATGCGCTCCTTTTTGACCATGATTGGTATTATCATCGGAGTCTCTTCAGTAGTTGTCATCATGGCTTTAGGGGACTCTATGTCTCGTCAGGTCAATAAAAATATGACAAAATCTCAGAAAAATATTCAGGTATTTTTCTCACCAATTAAAAGTAAGGACGGTTCCTTTACACAAAAGCAATCTGCACTGACACTATCTGGTAAAGAAGAAGATGTTCACGTAGAACCACCTAAAACACAGGAATCGTGGGTTAAGGAAACTGCCAAACTAAAAGGTGTAGATGGCTATTATGTGACTAATAGTACAAATGTTACTTTGACCTATAAGGATAAAAAGGTAGAGAGAGCAAGTCTGACAGGTGGAAATATGACTTATATGTCTGCTGTAGAAAATAAAATTATTGCAGGTAGGGATCTGAGAGAACAAGATTTCCAAGATTTTGCAAGTGTGATTTTGCTAGATGAAGAACTCGCTAAAAGTCTTTTTGACTCACCTCAGGCAGCACTCAATCAAATTATTTCAGCCAATGGATATAGCTATCGCGTGATTGGTGTTTACTCTAGTCCTGCTGTTAAAAGTGCTAAGATGTTTGGTGTAGGTGGCTTACCGATTACAACCAATGCTTCTGTAGCAGCTAATTTTAATGTGGAGGAAATTTCTAATATTGTCTTTCGTGTGAATGATACGAGTCTAACTCCGACTTTGGGGCCAGAACTCGCACGTAAGATGACAGAAATTGCAGGAGTACAGCAGGGAGAATATCAGGTTGTAGACGAAACTGCCGCTTTTGCAGAGGTTCAGCAAATCTTTGGTTTTATGACCGCTATTATCAGTGCTATCGCAGGAATCTCTCTCTTTGTGGGAGGGACTGGAGTTATGAATATCATGCTGGTTTCTGTAACGGAGCGTACTCGAGAGATTGGTCTTCGTAAAGCATTGGGAGCTACACGGGCTAATATCTTGGTACAGTTTGATTGAGTCCATGATCTTGACCTTGCTAGGTGGAGTCATCGGCCTAGTAAGTGCAGCGGGCTTGACCACGCTAGCAGGCGCTTTGTTAAAAAATATGATGGAAGGAATAGAAATTGGTGTCTCGCTACCGATTGCTCTCTTTAGCTTGGCTGTTTCGGCCAGCGTTGGTATGATCTTTGGGGTCTTACCAGCCAATAAAGCATCTAAGCTTGATCCAATTGAAGCCCTTCGCTATGAATAAGATAGACAAGATGGACATTTGTCTATCTTGTTTTTGTATAGATTTCCCTATCGAAAATCACCGAAAATATGATATAATGAAGTGTTAGAAAAACAGGTTTCATTTGCCTGGAAAGGAAAAATTATGTCTGAAAAGAATTTTTATATTACAACACCGATTTACTATCCATCTGGTAAACTTCATATCGGTTCTGCTTACACAACTATCGCCTGTGATGTCCTAGCACGTTACAAACGCCTCATGGGCTACGATGTCTTTTATCTGACAGGTCTTGACGAGCATGGTCAAAAGATCCAACAGAAAGCAGAAGAAGCTGGTATTACACCACAAGCTTATGTTGACGGGATGGCGGTTGGAGTCAAAGAACTCTGGCAATTACTAGATATCTCATACGATAAATTCATCCGTACGACTGATGATTACCATGAAAGTTGTAGCACAGGTCTTTGAACGCTTGCTTGCTCAAGATGATATCTACTTGGGCGAATATTCTGGTTGGTATTCAGTATCAGATGAGGAATTCTTTACAGAAAGCCAGCTTGCAGAAGTTTTCCGTGACGAAGCTGGTAATGTAACTGGCGGTATTGCTCCATCAGGTCACGAGGTCGAATGGGTTTCTGAAGAATCTTATTTCCTTCGCCTCAGCAAATACCAAGACCGTTTGGTTGAATTTTTCAAATCGCATCCAGACTTTATCACTCCTGATGGTCGTCTCAATGAAATGTTGAAAAACTTTATCGAGCCAGGTTTGGAAGATTTAGCAGTTTCTCGTACAACTTTCACATGGGGTGTGCCAGTGCCATCTAATCCTAAACATGTTGTCTACGTTTGGATTGATGCCCTTCTCAACTATGCGACTGCTCTTGGTTATGGTCAAGATGAACATGGTAACTTTGATAAGTTCTGGAATGGAACGGTCTTCCACATGGTCGGAAAAGACATTCTTCGTTTCCACTCAATCTACTGGCCAATCCTTCTCATGATGTTAGATGTTAAATTGCCAGACCGTTTGATTGCCCACGGTTGGTTTGTCATGAAAGACGGTAAGATGTCTAAGTCTAAAGGAAATGTCGTTTACCCTGAAATGCTAGTAGAGCGTTATGGACTGGACCCACTTCGTTACTACCTCATGCGTAGCCTTCCAGTTGGTTCAGATGGAACCTTCACCCCTGAAGATTATGTAGGCCGTATCAACTATGAATTGGCAAATGACCTTGGAAACCTCCTCAACCGTACGGTTTCCATGATTAACAAGTATTTCGAAGGGCGAGTTCCTGAATTACCTTTTATGGATTCAAATACATTCCCGCCAGCATTTATTGAAAAAGACGAAGTAAGTTATGTAAATCCTGCATATACTCCGGAAATGAATCTGGTTGAAAATGTGAAAAATTTTAGTCAATATTATCATGATCGAATGGAAGCAGTTGACTATCCACGTGCCTTAGAAGCAATCTGGACAATTATTTCTCGTACCAATAAATACATCGATGAGACAGCTCCATGGGTCTTGGCTAAGGATGAGTCTCTTCGCGACCAATTAGCAAGTGTTATGAGCCACTTGGCAGCTAGCCTCCGCGTCGTAGCTCACTTGATTGAGCCATTTATGATGGAAACCAGTCGCGCGATCTTGACTCAACTTGGTTTACCAGAAGTAGCGAGCCTTGAAAACTTGAGCTTGTCTGATTTCCCTGCAGGTGTGACAGTAGTTGCCAAAGGAACACCAATCTTCCCACGTCTCGATATGGAAGAAGAAATCGCCTATATCAAAGAACAAATGGAAGGTAGCAAGCCAGCTGTCGAAAAAGAATGGAATCCAGACGAAGTCGAACTCAAACTAAACAAGGATGAAATCAAATTTGAAGACTTCGATAAGATTGAAATTCGTGTCGCAGAGGTCAAAGAAGTTTCTAAAGTGGAAGGCTCTGACAAGTTACTTCAATTCCGCCTAGATGCTGGTGATGGCGAAGACCGTCAAATCCTTTCAGGAATTGCAAAATACTATCCAAACGAACAAGAATTGGTCGGCAAGAAGGTCCAAATCGTTGCCAACCTCAAACCACGTAAAATGATGAAAAAATATGTCAGCCAAGGGATGATCCTCTCAGCTGAACATGATGGCAAATTAACCCTTCTCACAGTTGATCCAGCTGTACCAAACGGAAGTGTGATTGGGTAAAAGTAAAAGACCAACGTTAGGCACGTTGGTTTTTCTTGTTATGCGCGAGATTTTCTAAGAAGTAGTCCATCTCCTTTTGCGACCTGAGAACAATTACTTTCTCTGGATAGCTTTCTTGAATCTGCTGATAACGTTCCTTAGCGGATTTGCTCCGTCCATCCCAGAGAATCCATCTGATAAAGTCCCAGTCAAAGCGTTCAGGACAGCCTGCAGCCATACTTTCTCTGACCTTGCCGCGATATGTGAGATAACGTTTGAAGGCTCGAAAGAGACAAGACAATGGGGAAAAGTTGAGAAAGATGATTTGGTCAGCTTCCCGCATTCTTTCTTCATAGCAACACCAAGAGTAGTTGCCATCAATGACCCAAGTTTCATGCTTTGTGAGAAAGTTTTTCATCTCGGTCAACATCCATTCGCGGTTACTATCTTGCCAACCAGGTTGAAATTGGAGAGTATCCATATGCAGTTTGGGGATGGAGCAGTAGTTTGATAACTTCTCAGCTAGAGTTGACTTGCCAGCTCCAGAATATCCGATGATTGCGATTTTCATTTTCTACCTTTTCTTATTAGAGGACAAAAAAACAGCCTCTATGGACTGTTTCTTATTTAGCAAGTTTAGCTGAAAGACGAGCTTTATCGCGGCTTGCTTTGTTTTTGTGAATCAAACCTTTAGTTTCTGCTTTGTCGATAGCTGAGCTAGCAGCACGGAAAAGTTCTTCAGAAGGGTTTGCTTCGAAAGCTTTGATAGCAGTACGCATAGCTGATTTTTGAGCTGAGTTTTTTTCGTTTTGTTTAACGTTCAATTCAGCGCGTTTGATAGCTGATTTAATGTTTGCCAATGTTCTTACCTCCATATTTACTAACTATACCATTATATCTGAAAACTCAGGTTTTGACAAGGGGAAATTATTTTTTTAGGTAAATTTCATCGATTTCATGGTTTTTAGCCTTGTGGAGAATGATCTCGGCACGATTCCTTGTCGGTTCGATATAGTTTTGTAGATTTATTAGATTAATGCTGGTCCAGATCTGATGAGCGAAGGCTTCGACCTCTCCAATTGGCATTTGCGTAAAGCGGTGGTAGTAGCTGTTGGGATCATTTTGGGCAAAGCTGAGCAGTTTTAAGAAACGATCCAGATACCAGCTTTCAATGTCCTCGACAGCAGCATCCACATAGATGGAGAAATCAAAGAAATCAGTGATGTAAAGGCGCTCATTTTGAGGGTTTTGAAAGACATTGATTCCTTCAACGATGACAAAGTCAGCGGCTTTGACCCGTTGTTTTTCCCCAGGAACGATGTCATACACTTCATGAGAATAGACAGGAATATCGACATCTTGCCCATTCTTTAGACGATCAAGAAAATTCAGCAAGGCTTCCATGTCATAACTCTCTGGAAAACCTTTGCGATTTAAGATACCTTGGTCAATTAAAGTTTGGTTGGGATAGAGAAAACCGTCAGTTGTCACCAATTCTACAGTAGCATCCGGGAGAGTACGTGATAGAAGAATCTGAAGTAAGCGACTAGTGGTCGATTTCCCCACAGCAACACTACCCGAAACCCCAATAATAAAAGGTTGGGGCTTGCTATCTCTTTGAAGAAAGATTTCTTTTGAGAAAGACAAATCTTCTTTGGCTTTTTTATAGATATGGATAAGGTGAACCAGTGGCAGATAGATGTCTGTCACATCTTGTAGGCTGATTTGGTCATTAAAACTCTTGATGGAGTCTAGTTCTTCTTCCGTCAAGGGAGGGGTTGTCTTGCGATGCAAGGACTGCCATGTTTGACGGCTGATTTTCTCAAAATGTAAAAATTCGTTGGTCATAATTTTTCCTCGTTCGATATCTTAGTATATCATATTTCGTAGTCAAAGAGAGAATGAAATTCGATATTTATCATTCTGATTCTTGAAAGTTGCTATAAGTTGCCTCTAACAGGGAAAAATAGAGTGAAAAATACAAAGATCATTTAATTATTATCATAACAGATTTAGTTTGTTTGTTGAACTTCAGCTTTGTAAACGATTTAACATTTCACTAAATTATGGTAAAATAGTTTTATGAGTAAAATGTATTATGCAGAAAATCCTGACGCTGCTCACGACATTCATGAGTTGAGAGTGGAGCTGTTGGGACAAAAAATGACCTTTTTGACGGATGCGGGTGTTTTTAGCAAGAAAATGGTCGACTTTGGGAGTCAGCTTTTATTGAAGTGTCTAGAGGTTAATAAAGGAGAAACGGTCCTTGATGTGGGTTGTGGATACGGGCCATTAGGTTTGTCATTGGTCAAGGCTTATGGAGTTCAGGCTACCATGGTTGATATCAATAATCGTGCCTTGGACCTAGCGCGACAAAATGCTGAGAGAAACCAAGTTTCAGCGACGATTTTCCAATCCAATATCTATGAACAAGTTGAAGGGAAGTTTGACCATGTTATTTCCAATCCGCCTATTCGAGCGGGCAAACAAGTTGTTCATGAGATTATCGAAAAGAGCAGAGATTTCTTGAAAGACGGAGGAGACTTAACCGTTGTCATTCAGAAAAAGCAAGGAGCTCCAAGTGCTAAAAGTAAGATGGAAGACGTGTTTGGCAATTGTGAAATCGTAAAGAAAGATAAGGGATATTATATCCTTAGAAGTGTGAAAGAATGAGAGCAGTTGATTTAATCCAAAAGAAACGAGATGGTCAAGAACTGACTGCAGCTGAAATCAAATGGCTGGTAGAAGGCTATGTGGCTGGAACTGTTCCAGATTATCAAATGTCTGCCTTTGCTATGGCTGTTTATTTTAAAGGAATGACGACACGTGAGATTTCTGACCTGACGATGAATATGGTCAAGACAGGTCAGGAGTTTGACTTGTCAGCTATTGATGGTGTTAAAGTTGATAAACATTCTACTGGTGGTGTAGGTGATAAGGTGACTTTGATTTTAGCGCCTTTAGTAGCCAGTTTTGGTGTTCCGGTCGCAAAAATGAGTGGCCGTGGACTAGGACACACTGGCGGGACCTTAGATAAGTTGGAAGCGATTAAGGGCTACCAAGTTGAGCGTAGTCAAGAGGATTTTATCAAACAGGTGCAAGATATTGGAGTATCTGTCATTGGGCAGTCAGATCAGCTGGTTAAAGCAGACAAGCTTTCTATGCCCTCCGTGATGTGACTGCAACTGTCGACACGATTCCTTTGATTGCTAGTTCGGTGATGAGCAAGAAAAATTGCTGCAGGAGCGGATGCCATTTTTGCTAGACGTAACGGTCGGTGAGGGTGCCTTCATGAAGACTGTTGATGAGGCGCGCGAATTGGCTCAAACCATGGTGGATCTTGGTAAGGCTGTTGGTCGAAAAAAACAGTAGCAGTCATTACCGATATGAGTCAGCCCTTGGGAAGAGCCATTGGCAATCGTCTTGAAATCCTTGAGGCAATCGAGATTCTCCAAGGAAAAGGCCGAGAAGATATTAGTCACTTTATCTGCGAGCTAGCTCAGATTATGCTTGGCTTGGCTGATGTTGAGAAAACGATCGAGGAAATCCGTCAACATCTTGAGAATAGCCAAGCACTGGCTAAGTTTGAAGAAATGGTAGCAGCACAAGGCGGTGATCTAGAAGATCTCTATCGCCCAGTAAATGTTGCACATGTGGTGGAAATTCCAGCACAGGAAACAGGTATAATTTCAGCTCTTCCAGCTATGGAATTTGGGCTCTATGCCATGAGACTAGGAGCCGGTCGTGCAGTCAAGTCTGATGACTTGGACTATGAAACAGGGATTGTTTTCGAAAAGAAAGTTGGAGACTCCGTTCAAAAAGGGGAAATTGTTGCAAAAGTTTATACAAATGGAAAAATTTCTTCTGAACTAGTTACAGAATTTCAAAAATATGTTAAAATAAATGATGGAGTGCAAAGTTTACGAGAAATTATAGAAATTATCTCATAAAACCAGGGAGAATCCGAATATGAAGTTAAATAAATATATCGATCATACGCTTTTAAAGCAAGATGCAAGCCAAGAACAAATTGATCGTTTGCTATCTGAAGCGCGTGAGTATGACTTTGCCAGCGTTTGTGTCAATCCCACATGGGTGAAACATGCGAAAATAGGACTTGATGGTTCAGATGTAAAGGTTTGTACAGTAGTAGGTTTTCCTTTGGGAGCAACAACTTCAGATGTGAAAGCTTTTGAAACAAAAGAAGCTGTTCAAAACGGTGCAGATGAGATTGATATGGTTATCAATGTTGGTGCTCTCAAATCAGGCAATCTTGATTTAGTTGAATCGGACATCCGTGCTGTCGTCGAAGCAAGTGGTGACAAGTTAGTAAAAGTTATTATTGAAGCCTGCTTGTTGACAGACGATGAAAAGGTTGTGGCTTGCCAATTATCCCAAAAAGCAGGCGCTGACTTTGTCAAAACATCAACTGGATTTTCAACTGGCGGTGCTACGGTAGCAGATGTTAAATTAATGCGTAAAACAGTCGGGCCAGATATGGGAGTTAAGGCAGCTGGTGGAGCTCGTTCATATGCGGATGCTGTTGCTTTTGTGGAAGCAGGTGCTACCCGTATCGGAACATCTGCTGGCGTTGCGATTTTAAAAGGAGAATTAGCGGATGGCGACTACTGAGTTAATTGAACTAGCAATTGAAACCAGCAAGCAAGCCTATGTACCCTATTCTCACTTTCCTATTGGAGCTGTTTTAGTAGCTAAGGATGGTAACGTTTATACGGGTGTTAATATTGAGAATGCTAGCTATTCTTTGACAAACTGTGGAGAGCGTACAGCGATTTTCAAAGCAGTTTCCGAAGGCCAAAGAGAGTTTTCAGAGTTGATTGTCTACGGACAAACTGAAAAACCCATCTCGCCATGTGGTGCTTGCCGCCAGGTCATGGTTGAATTTTTTGAACAAGATCTAAAAGTGACCTTAGTCGCTAAAGATAAATCGACGGTCGAGATGACGGTCGGGGAGTTACTTCCATACTCATTTACAGACTTAAACTAGTCTGAGTCACTCTCTGAGTGATGTGGTCCTTGTGGCCAACCAATCCATACTTGCAACATCGTTGCACATCTTATTTAGGAGGTTCAGTAATGAACAAGAAACAATGGCTAGGCCTTGGTCTAGTTGCAGTAGCAGCAGTTGGACTTGCTGCATGTGGTAATCGCTCTTCTCGTAACGCAGCTTCATCTTCATCAGAAATGAAGACCAAAGCAGCAATCGTAACAGATACTGGTGGTGTTGATGATAAATCATTTAACCAATCAGCTTGGGAAGGTTTGCAAGACTGGGGTAAAGAACACAATCTTTCAAAAGATAATGGATATACTTATTATCAATCTAACAGTGAAGCTGACTATGCTAACCACTTGCAACAAGCGGCTGGAAGTTACAACCTAATCTTCGGTGTTGGTTTTGCCCTTCACAATGCAGTTGAAGAGGCAGCAAAAGACCACTCTGACTTAAACTATGTCTTGATTGATGATGTGATCAAAGATCAAAGAATGTTGCGAGCGTAACATTTGCTGATAACGAAGCAGCTTACCTTGCTGGAGTTGCAGCAGCGAAAACTACGAAAACAAAACAAGTTGGTTTTGTAGGTGGTATCGAATCTGAAGTTATTTCACGTTTTGCAGCTGGATTCAAAGCTGGTGTTGAGTCAGTAGACCCATCTATCAAAGTCCAAGTTGACTATGCTGGTTCATTTGGTGATGCTGCCAAAGGTAAAACAATTGCAGCGGCTCAATACGCTGCCGGTGCAGACGTTGTCTACCAAGCAGCTGGTGGTACAGGTGCTGGTGTCTTTGCTGAAGCAAAATCTTTGAATGAAAGCAAAAATGAAAACGAAAAAGTTTGGGTTATTGGTGTAGACCGTGACCAAGCAGCAGAAGGTAAATACACTTCTAAAGATGGTAAAGAATCAAACTTCGTTCTTGTATCTACATTGAAACAAGTTGGTACAACTGTAAAAGATATTGCCAACAAAACAGAAAAAGGTGAATTCCCTGGTGGACAAGTTATCGTCTACTCATTGAAAGATAAAGGGGTTGACTTGGCAGTAACAAACCTTTCAGAAGAAGGTAAAAAGGCTGTCGAAGATGCAAAAGCTAAAATCCTTGACGGAAGTGTAAAAGTTCCTGAAAAATAATGAATAAAAGTCATTTCTTAGGAAGCGGCCATCGGTCGCTTCTTTAAGAATTGAGGCAATTTTTGTCTCAATAGAGCTTGTTAATGTGATTAGCAGGTTTTATTGAAATAAAATAAACCTCTGAAAGGAAGAGCATATGGCACACGAAAATGTCATTGAGATGCGGGATATTACCAAGGTGTTTGGTGAATTTGTAGCAAACGACAAGATCAACTTGCAACTGCGAAAAGGTGAAATCCATGCACTTTTAGGAGAAAACGGAGCGGGTAAATCCACTCTGATGAATATGCTGGCAGGACTTCTTGAACCAACTAGTGGTGAAATTGCGGTGAATGGTCAAGTTGTCAAACTAGATTCACCTTCTAAAGCTGCTAGTCTAGGAATTGGGATGGTTCACCAACATTTTATGTTGGTCGAAGCTTTTACAGTAGCTGAGAATATCATTTTGGGGAGTGAAATCACTAAAAATGGTATGCTAGATATAGCCAAAGCTACTAGAGAAATCAAGGCTCTTTCTGAACGTTATGGTTTGGCAGTGGATCCTGCTGCTAAGGTGGCGGATATTTCCGTTGGTGCCCAACAACGTGTAGAAATCTTGAAAACACTTTATCGTGGTGCTGATATCCTTATCTTTGATGAACCTACAGCTGTATTGACTCCTTCAGAGATTGACGAGTTGATGGCAATTATGCGTAATCTTGTCAAGGAAGGCAAATCCATCATCCTAATCACCCACAAGTTAGATGAGATTCGTGCGGTATCTAATCGAGTGACAGTTATCCGTCGTGGGAAATCAATCCAGACGGTTGAAATCGCAGGCGCAACAAATGCGGACTTGGCAGAAATGATGGTTGGACGCTCTGTTTCCTTTAAAACGGAAAAACAGGCACCTCAACCAAAAGAAGTGGTCTTGTCTATCAAGGACTTGGTTGTTAATGAAAACCGTGGTGTTCCAGCTGTGAAGAATCTTTCTTTGGATGTTCGTGCTGGTGAGATTGTTGGTATTGCAGGTATTGATGGCAATGGTCAATCTGAACTCATTCAAGCCATTACAGGCCTTCGTAAGGTTGAGTCTGGTAGTATTGAATTAAAAGGCAAATCAATCGTGGGAATGCACCCACGACAAATTACGGAACTCAGTGTAGGGCATGTTCCTGAAGACCGTCACCGTGATGGATTGATTTTGGAGATGATGATTTCAGAAAATATCGCTCTTCAAACCTACTATAAAGAACCACTTAGTAAGAATGGTATTTGAACTATGCGAATATCACTTCACATGCTAAGAAATTGATGGAAGAATTTGACGTCCGTGCGGCAAGCGAATTTGTTCCAGCAGCAGCTCTTTCAGGAGGAAATCAACAAAAAGCGATTATTGCTCGTGAGATTGATCGTGATCCTGAACTCCTTATCGTGAGCCAGCCAACTCGTGGTTTGGACGTTGGTGCCATTGAGTACATTCACAAACGCTTGATTGAGGAACGTGATAATGGCAAGGCTGTTCTCGTTGTCAGTTTTGAATTGGATGAGATTTTAAATGTCTCAGACCGTATTGCTGTTATTCATGATGGTAAGATTCAGGGTATTGTGTCGCCAGAAACGACTAACAAACAAGAACTTGGTGTCTTGATGGCAGGTGGAAACTTGGGAAAGGAGAAGAGTGATGTCTAAAAAATTACAACAAATTTCGGTTCCCTTGATTTCCGTATTCTTAGGAATCTTGCTCGGAGCCATTGTCATGTGGATCTTCGGCTACGATGCTATCTGGGGTTATGAGGAGCTGTTTTATACAGCTTTTGGTAGCCTCCGTGGGATTGGGGAAATTTTCCGTGCCATGGGGCCTCTAGTATTGATTGGTCTTGGTTTTGCCGTTGCTAGTCGGGCAGGTTTCTTTAACGTTGGTTTGCCAGGTCAAGCGCTAGCGGGATGGATTCTCAGCGGTTGGTTTGCCTTGTCGCATCCAGATATGCCACGTCCAATGTTGATTTTAGCGACTGTGGTGATTGCTCTGATCGCAGGTGGAATTGTTGGTGCGATTCCAGGTATTCTCAGAGCTTATCTCGGTACGTCAGAGGTTATCGTAACCATTATGATGAACTACATTGTATTGTATGTAGGGAACGCCTTTATTCATTCTTTTCCGAAAGACTTTATGCAAAGTACAGATTCAACGATTCGTGTGAGTGCCAATGCCACTTATCAGACACCATGGTTATCTGAGTTGACTGGCAATTCTCGTATGAATATCGGGATCTTCTTTGCCATCATTGCTGTTGGGGTGATTTGGTTCTTGCTTAAGAAAACGACTCTCGGTTTTGAAATTCGAGCAGTTGGTCTCAATCCCCATGCCTCAGAGTACGCTGGTATTTCAGCAAAACGTACAATCATCCTATCAATGATTATTTCTGGTGCTTTGGCTGGTCTTGGTGGAGCTGTTGAAGGGCTTGGAACCTTCCAAACGTTTACGTTCAGGGTTCATCATTAGCTATCGGATTTAACGGGATGGCAGTTAGTTTGCTTGCTGGAAATTCACCAATTGGAATCCTCTTTGCAGCCTTCTTATTTGGAGTTTTGCAAGTAGGAGCACCGGGTATGAACGCAGCGCAAGTTCCGTCTGAGCTTGTCAGCATTGTAACAGCGTCTATTATCTTCTTTGTCAGCGTTCACTACATTATCGAACGCTTTGTCAAACCGAAAAAACAAGTTAAAGGAGGTAAGTAAGGATGTCTATTACAACATTACTCACCCTCTTGGTCTCTTCTATGCTGATTTACTCAGCACCACTTATTTTTACGAGTATCGGAGGAGTTTTCTCTGAACGTGGTGGTGTCGTTAACGTCGGTCTTGAAGGAATTATGGTTATGGGTGCCTTTTCTGGGGTTGTCTTTAACCTTGAGTTTGCAGAACAACTTGGAGCAGCGACCCCTTGGATTTCCTTGTTAGTTGCCGGTGTCGTGGGAGCCATTTTCCTCCCTCATCCATGCCGTCGCAACGGTTCATTTCCGTGCCGACCATGTTGTTAGTGGTACAGTATTGAACTTGATGGCTCCTGCCCTAGCAGTTTTCTTGGTTAAAGTTCTTTATAACAAAGGGCAAACGGATAACTTAAGCCAGACTTTTGGACGTTTTGATTTCCCAGTTTTGGCTAATATCCCAGTGATTGGAGATATCTTCTTCAAGTCTACCAGTCTACTAGGTTATATCGCAATTGCCTTCTCATTCTTTGCTTGGTTTATTCTCTTTAAGACACGCTTTGGTCTTCGCCTTCGCTCTGTCGGTGAACACCCTCAAGCAGCGGATACCTTGGGGATTAATGTCTACAAAATGAGATATCTTGGGGTTATCATTTCAGGTTTCTTAGGGGGGATTGGTGGAGCGATTTATGCTCAATCCATTTCTGTCAACTTCTCAGTAACGACTATTGTCGGTCCTGGATTTATCGCTCTTGCTGCGATGATCTTTGGTAAATGGAACCCAATCGGTGCTATGCTTTCTAGTCTCTTCTTTGGACTTTCTCAAAGTTTGGCCGTTATTGGTTCCCAGCTTCCTTTCTTGCAAGGAGTACCTGCGGTATACTTACAAATTGCACCTTATGTTTTGACAGTCATTGTCTTGGCAGCCTTCTTCGGAAAAGCTGTTGCACCAAAGGCAGATGGTATCAACTATATCAAGTCAAAATAAGCATACAAAAAAACGTCAGTTCAAACTGGCGTTTTCTATTTTTAAAATTTCAGTTTTGAAATATATGATAGTAAATTATAGCGAATAAGCAGCTCTTAAATTTTAAGTTCTAATTAAACTTAGTTTTCAATTTTTAGTATTCTAAAAATTTTAGGTAACATTATAATTATATATATTAGGAGGGTTACTCCCCCAAATATGAATATCAACCCTCCATTCACTTCTTTTTGAAAAAGATAAGTGAATACTAGGGTACCTATTGGCATGATAGATGTATTTAGTGTAAATAAAGTACTCATTACTCTGCCTAAAAATTTTGTTTCGATGGAACTTTGAAGGTAAGTCATCACAATAATATTTAAAACAACAAGAGTAAACGCTATGATTCCCATAAATATACTACCAAGAAAAGAAATAATAATTTGAGAGTTAGTTGACGCAAATGTGATGCCTAAACCAATAATAGCCATAGTTAAGAGAACAAGCGGCATGGTTATCTTACTCGAGAGTAAGATGTTGTTTTCTTTCTTATCTGGCAATAGTGACATTGAAATACTGGCTAAAAGCATTCCTACTGCGGCCATAGTTTCAAGCATTCCTACTGTCGAGTTATCTAACAGAAGTTGTTCTTTTAATACAAAGGGAACCCCAATGCTGATAGATGTGTAGAAAAAATTGAGAATAACACTTACAAGAATAATGTATTTTACAATTTGATTTTCTTTAAGAAATTGAATGATTTCTTTGACTCCATGCAGAGGATTTTCACAATTCGTAGCCTTGTTCTCTTGCTCGTTGTATTCATAGTAAAATTTCATACTAAGTAGAACTCCTAAAGAGAGGAGGTTTGCAAAGATTTCAATTAGAATAAAACCTGCAAAACCTGACCAACCATAAAAAATGACTCCAATGGCTGGAGAAAGCATGGTTGCAATTGCAATGGCAGTCTGTGTAACAGAACTTAATCTTTGAATTTTTTTATCATTTACTAATTCACGAATTGAGGCTGAATAACAAGTATCACTTATATTGACTGTAATAGAGTGGAGTATTACAAATGGAATTACTAGATATAAGATACTAGAAGAATCCATAAGAAAATAAAAAGCATAAAACAAAAGAAAGATAAAAATCCTAAAGATGAAATTATATATTAAGATTTTCTTGTGTGGGTATCTATCTACTAGATTACCAATGAGAACTAAGAAAATCAAACTGACTAAAGGATAAATAATCATATTAATCCCAAAACTCATTGCAGATTTTGTTTGATCCAGTAGCATCAAACCTAAAGCAAAATTGAAAGATTTCCCGCTCAAAGAGCCAATGAAATTGCTAATAAAATCTTTTATAATTTGCTTATTTGATATACGATCACTAATTATATTTTTCATCTACATCTTCCCCCATGAAAGTTATTATTTAAAAAGTATATCTAATAAGAATCACACTAGGATATTAGTGTAATTGAATATCTTTAAACGCCAGTTCAAAACTGGCGTTTTATTTGTTAGGATTTTGATGGGTTAGGTTTAATCCCCAAGGGACAAGATTTTCAGTTTTATTTTTGATACGTGTGATATTATCCTTGTGACGAATGATAATCAAGCTAGCAAGTGCTAGGATAATCAGAATGAAGAGAGGGTCATAGCTGTTTAGGATAAATCCAAATAGTGGAAATAGGAGAACTCCGATAACGGCTGCGATAGAAGCAGTAACGCTAGACAAGGAAATCATACTACCGAGATAGAGGGTTCCAAAGAATACGGCTGCTAGGTAGAGACAGAAGATAGGCGCAAATCCGAAAACAACCCCAGCACTGGTTGCGACAGCCTTACCACCTTTAAAGCCTGCAAAGATAGGGAAGGTATGTCCAACGACAGCCAAAAATCCAAAGACAAGAGGTGATACACCTTGTAGGTGGAAAAGAATTGGAAGCAGAGTGGCCAAGGTTCCTTTAAAGAAGTCAATTACAAAGGTTGCCATACCTGCTTTCTTACCCAAAATACGGAAAGTATTGGTTGTTCCAGTATTTCCAGAACCATGCTCTCGCAGATTTGTTTGAAAGAAAATTTGTCCGATCCAAAGACCAGACGGAATCGAACCTAGCAGATAAGCTGAAATTAATAATACAAATGTCATCATAGACCTATTATACCATGAAATAGTGTAGAAATGATGAGAATATCCTTTAAAATTGTGACAGCTGAACGGGAAAAATTTTGCAAAATCCCTAGAAAACCTGTAAAATAGAAAAGATGAACAAATAGGAGGTTCCTTGTGTCAAAAAAGGAAATCAATATTAATAACTACAATGATGACGCTATTCAGGTGCTAGAAGGGTTGGATGCGGTCCGTAAACGTCCGGGGATGTATATTGGTTCGACCGACGGTGCGGGTCTCCATCACCTAGTCTGGGAAATAGTGGACAATGCAGTCGATGAGGCCTTATCTGGATTTGGTGACCGCATTGATGTGACTATCAATAAAGACGGAAGTCTAACAGTAGAGGACCATGGTCGTGGGATGCCGACTGGTATGCATGCCATGGGAATTCCAACCGTAGAGGTTATCTTTACCATTCTTCATGCCGGAGGGAAATTCGGTCAAGGAGGCTACAAGACATCTGGTGGTCTTCACGGAGTCGGTTCTTCGGTTGTTAATGCTCTTTCTAGTTGGCTGGAAGTTGAAATCACCCGTGACGGTACAGTCTACAAGCAACGTTTTGAGAATGGCGGGAAACCCGTCACAACCTTGAAGAAATTGGTACAGCACCCAAGTCTAAGACAGGTACCAAGGTTACCTTCATGCCTGACGCGACGATTTTTTCTACGACAGACTTTAAGTACAATACCATTTCAGAACGTCTCAATGAGTCAGCCTTCCTCTTAAAAAATGTCACCTTGTCATTGACGGACAAGCGAACAGATGAAGCAATTGAGTTCCACTATGAAAATGGGGTTCAGGACTTTGTATCCTATCTGAACGAAGACAAGGAAACCTTAACACCAGTTCTATACTTTGAAGGGGAAGATAATGGTTTCCAAGTGGAAGTTGCTCTCCAGTACAATGATGGATTTTCAGATAACATTCTATCCTTTGTCAATAACGTTCGCACTAAAGATGGTGGAACACATGAGACAGGGCTCAAGTCAGCCATTACTAAGGTCATGAATGACTACGCGCGTAAGACTGGGCTCCTCAAGGAAAAAGATAAAAATCTTGAAGGTTCAGATTACCGTGAAGGTTTAGCAGCCGTTCTATCAATTCTCGTTCCTGAAGAGCACCTTCAGTTTGAAGGACAGACCAAGGACAAATTAGGAAGTCCACTAGCGCGTCCCGTTGTGGATGGGATTGTGGCTGATAAGCTGACCTTCTTCCTTATGGAAAATGGGGAACTGGCTTCTAACCTCATTCGCAAGGCTATCAAGGCGCGTGATGCTCGTGAAGCAGCACGTAAGGCGCGTGATGAGAGCCGAAATGGCAAGAAAAATAAAAAAGACAAGGGCTTGTTGTCTGGGAAATTGACTCCAGCTCAGTCTAAAAACCCTGCCAAGAATGAACTCTATCTGGTCGAGGGTGATTCTGCCGGTGGTTCTGCCAAGCAAGGTCGTGACCGTAAATTCCAGGCTATCTTGCCTCTTCGTGGTAAGGTTATCAATACAGCCAAGGCCAAGATGGCAGATATCCTCAAAAATGAGGAAATCAACACCATGATTTATACTATCGGCGCGGGTGTCGGAGCAGACTTCTCTATTGAAGATGCCAACTATGACAAGATTATTATCATGACCGATGCCGATACCGACGGCGCCCACATTCAGACCTTGCTCTTGACATTTTTCTACCGCTACATGCGTCCCCTAGTTGAGGCAGGACATGTCTATATCGCCCTTCCACCTCTTTACAAGATGTCCAAAGGAAAAGGCAAGAAAGAAGAAGTGGCCTATGCTTGGACGGACGGAGAGCTAGAAGAACTCCGCAAGCAATTTGGCAAAGGAGCCACTCTCCAACGCTACAAAGGTCTTGGTGAGATGAATGCTAACCAACTTTGGGAAACAACCATGAATCCAGAAACTCGCACTCTTATCCGTGTCACAATTGAAGACCTAGCCCGCGCAGAACGCCGTGTCAATGTCCTCATGGGGGACAAGGTTGAACCACGTCGTAAGTGGATTGAGGATAATGTCAAGTTTACTCTTGAGGAGAGTGGGGTGTTTTGAAAATTGAGCAATAAACAATTTATGATAACTGAATTGAAAAAAATAGCTATGAAATTTAGAAAAGCTGTTGAAAAAGCAATTCAGACAGAAGAGATTATCGATTACAACCTAGTTAATTTTCCTAAGGGATGTTGCAGTTTTGTAAGTGACTACCTTCAGAGGTATTTATATGAACAAGGAATTGAATCATTATATGTTTCTGGTGAATATGGTTCTGGATGGGAAGGGGAATCTCATGCTTGGTTAGTTGCCTACGGAGATATAATTGTTGATATTACAGGAGATCAGTATCAAGATAACGAAGGAGAACTATTTTATGATATTCCGGTGTATGTCGGCGAAGAGGATAGGTTTCATAAATTATTTAAATGTAATGGCCCACTGATTTCATATCCTGAGCAAGAAATAAATGATTCTTGTAGCAGTCATTTAAAAGAAATGAATAACAAAAATTACAATATAATTTTGAAATACATTCAAAATTAGAGTTTTGCACTGTGAAAAGGAGAACTCTTATGGAAGAATCAGATGTTCTGACTAGGATTGGATTGAAAGATAAAGGCGAACTGGTCTATTTATTAGAAAATAGTGGATTAAATGAGAGATTGTCTAGACTAGCTTCTATTGATAGAGAACCACATTCTATTAGGTTAGAATTTTGTGAATCGGGATGTTACTTTAAAATAGTAAAAGATGATGTGAGCGATATATCGAGTGTTAAAGGAGAAAAATTTAAATTCTTTAGAAGAGGCTGGTCTTGTGTACTCAAATCACAAAAAAATAAAAATGTTTCTAAGCTAAGCTCTCCTAATATATTAGAAGGGCAGTATAATCCTATGAAGTTAGATGGACAATATTTCTTTCACTCGGGCCATATTCTAGGTAAACAATTTTATAGTTTTATTTCTGATTATTCATGTAATGATAAATATAGTAGTGCCAAAGATATTATAAATAGCAAAGAGAAGAACATGTTTCTACAATTTAGTGTTGCGAATAAAGAATCTAGTTCGTTCGTCAATAGAAGAAGTCAGGCTTATTATGAAAATTTAGTCACTGACTATTTTAATGCTAATATTGAAGAAATTTTTTTATGAAGTAAAAACTGTTTTTTTATAGCAAAGACTCTAAATATCCTATTGGAACAGAAATATTTTTTTAAAATCCATTATCCGCAAGAGAATTCCTTCTTTGGAAAATGATTTGGAGGAAATTCATGTCTTTATACCAAATTTTGATGTAGATTTTAATTTGTCTAGATTACCTTCAGATTACGAGGGATATGTTAGCTATCGTAAATTTTATCTTGAAGGATATAAAGAAGTTTATAAAGATTGTTTTGAAAAATATCTTTAAAGATAATTCAGATATAGTAAAAAACGATGAGGGAGAAAGAATATTTTTATCTCGTACTAGGTCAAGAAAAAAATGCTATTTTTTTAGTCATATAGGAAGAGCTCAAAAAAATTTCTGGGTGTAGATACAAACGCCTTAGATATTGAACAATTACCAGATGATATTTCAAAAGATGAAATATTTATGTTTTCAGAAAATCAGCAACAAGTAATTTTTTTGATTATTTGAAAAATCAAAAATTAATCAATCGCTCACAGAATAAGAATTATTTCTATCCTGTTGTTAGACGTTCGGAATACAAAGGAATTTATTTTTCTTACCAAGAAATAAGAGAAAAAAGGATAGCATTTGAAAAAGGGGCAAAAACTTTAGAAGATGCTCTAAAACTTATTTAGAATTTTATTTTATCGAAATCACTGTAATATAAACTAACCTATCATTTGATTTTCTGACAAGTTCACTAGGGCTAAAGTAAGATTACCAGATTTTCTGATAAGGCATTTTTAGGCAAATTCTATTTGTCCGAAAATCGGACGAGTGTATTTTGAGTAAAAGACGAACTTTTGTTTTTCGACCGAGCTCTTGCAAGATCAAAAAACTTTTTCCGAAAATCGGACGAAGTAAAAAGTACATTAAAATAAAAAAATTAGGAGATTATCCAGATGAAAAAAATTTATGGAATTAGCAGTTTAGATACAAAAGCTCTAGAAAACAACGAATTCTTCCAACTTCTATCTGAGAGCAAGGACGAGTTGAGGGCTTATACAAAAGCCAATAAGTCTGAGCAGGTTTATGCAACGAAACTTGAGGATATGGAGAAACTTCTTGAGACCTTGCAAGCTGGTTTGCACCGTTCCAAGGCCAGTCAAACGGTGGCTAGTCTGGAAGCATCTGATCGTGAGCGTGATGATGCGCTTTCTACCTTGACTGGCTTGGTCAAGGCCTTCTCTCGTGTGAAAGAAGTAGGTAGCAAGGAAGCTTACGACAAACTCAGCAAACTTTTCAAAAATTATGCTGGGCTAACGAGTATGAGCTACGAAAAAGAGACAGAAGCTATTAATCATTTGCTCAAGGAGCTAAAAGATACTGACTACCAAACTGCTCTTTCAACCCTGCATTTGACAGCTCATGTAGAAACCTTGACAAAGGCGCAGGCCCAGTTTGAAAAAGCCTATAAGGAGCGCTTGGCTGAGCAAAAAGGCAAGGCACCTAGTCAAAACAAGGAAGTCCGTGCGAAACTACAAGAAATCTATGACTTCCTTGTGGATTTTACTGCAATCAACGCCTATGCTTATCCAGATAAAGCAGTATGCAGATCTCCGTGACCATCTCAACGCTATCCGTAGTCGCTATAAAAAATTAACACCAAAGAAAAGCAAGCAAGAAGCAGATAACTAATATCCGATAAAACGAGAAGGTATTGATATGAGAACAGAGACAGAAATGCTCGATGTGATTTTACAGACTGCTGAAACTTTACAAGTCGAGGCTGTCGCTATGTCTGGTTCACGAACTGATACAAAAGCACCAAAAGACGAGTTTCAGGATTACGATGTGGTCTATGTCGTGGATGACTTGGATAATCTGACGAGTGACTTTGCTTGGTTGGACCAGTTTGGAACACGTATCATTGAGCAACATAATGTCCTAGGTCACCGTCGTCTTTATCTAATGCTCTTTGAAGATGGCAATCGGATAGATTTGACCCTTTGCCCCAAAGACCACATTCAAGAGTGGGTGGATAGTGAGGCTGATTATACAGTTTTGAAAGATGAGAAAGGCTTGTTTGAGTCCTATACGACAAGTCCAGAGCGTTACTGGACAAGTCCAGCTAGTGAGATAGATTTTGAAAAAGCCTGCAATGAATTTTGGTGGGTATCAGCCTACGTGGTTAAAGGGATTTGTCGCAATCAGCTCATCTACGCGACCGACCATCTCTACGGTATTTGTCAGCAAGAACTCTTGAAGGTTTTGGCTTGGCAGGTCGCAAGTGATAAGGGGACTGTTGACGTCGGCAAGAACTACAAGTATCTTTTCCAGTATTTACCTACAGAGAAAGAGAAGGAAATCTCTGCTCTCCTTGATTTTTCAAGTGTAGAAAAACTTACTCAGTCATTGTTTGCTACGATGGATCTTTTCCACAGAGAAGCGCAAATCCTTGCCCAAAAAATGGGATTTGACTACGATAAAGAAGTAGCTGAGAAGATGATTGTGTATGTTGAGGAGAGACTTCCTAATCGCTAAATAATTAAGCAACGTATTTTAAACTACAGAAAGGGTCGTTTGGTTACTTATAGTAACTGAACACCTTTTCTATAAAAATCTACTCTACATTCTTTGAAAGGAGTTGAACACGCCCTAAATACTGTGTGAAAAAGATAAATTCTCTTGCGAGCATCGCTCGGTTTAAGAATTTCCTATTTTCACTTTGCATTTTACGGGCTTAGTATCCTATGTCTAACATTCAAACATGTCCCTAGAGGACATCATGGGAGAGCGCTTTGGTCGCTACTCCAAGTACATTATTCAAGACCGGGCTTTGCCAGATATTCGTGATGGATTGAAGCCGGTTCAGCGTCGCATTCTTTATTCTATGAATAAGGATGGCAATACCTTTGACAAGAGTTACCGCAAGTCGGCTAAGTCTGTTGGGAACATCATGGGGAATTTCCACCCCCACGGTGACAGTTCCATCTATGATGCCATGGTCCGTATGTCTCAGGACTGGAAAAATCGTGAGATTCTAGTTGAAATGCACGGTAACAATGGTTCTATGGATGGGGATCCGCCTGCAGCAATGCGTTATACCGAGGCGCGCTTGTCAGAGATTGCAGGCTACCTTCTTCAGGATATCGAGAAAAAGACAGTTCCCTTTGCGTGGAACTTTGACGATACCGAGAAAGAACCGACAGTCCTGCCAGCAGCCTTCCCCAACCTCTTAGTCAATGGTTCGACTGGGATTTCGGCTGGTTATGCCACCGATATTCCTCCGCATAATTTGGCTGAGGTTATCGATGCGACAGTCTACATGATTGACCATCCAACAGCCAAGGTGGACAAGCTCATGGAATTCTTGCCTGGGCCAGACTTTCCTACAGGAGCTATCATCCAAGGTCGTGACGAAATCAAGAAGGCCTATGAAACTGGTAAAGGGCGCGTGGTTATTCGTTCTAAGACGGAGATTGAAAAGCTAAAAGGTGGTAAGGAACAAATCGTTATCACCGAGATTCCTTATGAAATCAATAAGGCCAATCTGGTCAAGAAAATCGATGATGTTCGTGTCAATAACAAGGTGGCAGGGATCGCTGAGGTTCGTGATGAGTCTGACCGTGACGGTCTTCGTATCGCTATTGAGCTCAAGAAAGACGCCAATACGGAGCTGGTTCTCAACTATCTCTTCAAATACACCGACCTACAAATCAATTACAACTTCAACATGGTAGCAATTGATAATTTCACACCTCGTCAGGTCGGAATTGTCCCAATCCTGTCTAGCTACATCGCCCACCGTCGTGAAGTGATTTTAGCGCGTTCACGCTTTGACAAGGAAAAGGCAGAGAAACGTCTCCATATCGTCGAAGGTCTGATTCGCGTGATTTCGATTTTGGACGAAGTCATTGCCCTTATCCGTGCCTCTGAGAACAAGGCTGACGCCAAGGAAAACCTCAAGGTCAGCTATGAGTTTACAGAAGAGCAGGCTGAGGCCATCGTCACCTTGCAACTGTACCGTTTGACCAATACAGACGTGGTTGTCTTGCAAGAAGAAGAAGCAGAACTTCGTGAAAAGATTGCTATGCTTGCGGCTATTATTGGGGATGAACGGACTATGTACAATCTCATGAAGAAAGAACTTCGTGAGGTCAAGAAGAAATTTGCGACACCACGTTTGAGTACTTTAGAAGATACTGCGAAAGTAATCGAGATTGACACAGCTAGTCTTATCGCTGAAGAAGACACTTACGTCAGTGTAACAAAGGCAGGTTACATCAAACGTACCAGTCCTCGTTCCTTTGCAGCTTCCACTCTGGAAGAAATTGGCAAACGTGATGATGATCGTCTGATCTTTGTACAATCTGCCAAGACAACGCAACACCTCTTGATGTTCACGACTCTTGGAAATGTCATCTATCGACCAATCCATGAGTTGGCAGATATTCGCTGGAAGGACATCGGAGAGCATCTGAGCCAAACTGTCACAAACTTTGAAACTAACGAAGAAATCCTTTATGTAGAAGTTGTGGATCAGTTTGATGATGCGACAATCTACTTTGCTGCAACTCGTCTTGGTCAAATCAAACGCGTAGAACGTAAAGAATTCACTCCATGGCGGACTTACAAGTCTAAGTCTGTCAAGTATGCTAAGCTCAAAGACGAGACAGATCAGATTGTAGCAGTGGCTCCGATTAAACTGGACGATGTACTCTTGATTAGTCAAAACGGTTACGCCCTTCGTTTCAATATCGAAGAGGTCCCAGTTGTTGGTGCCAAGGCTGCAGGTGTCAAAGCTATGAACTTGAAAGCAGATGATGCGCTTCAGGCAGCCTTCATCTGTAACACCTCATCCTTCTACCTCTTGACCCAACGCGGTAGCTTAAAACGTGTTTCTATTGAGGAAATTCTAGCGACCAGCCGTGCTAAAAGAGGATTACAAGTCTTGCGTGAGTTGAAAAACAAACCACACCGTGTCTTTTTAGCAGGAGCAGTTGCAGAGCAAGGACTTGTAGGTGATCTCTTTAGTACAGAAGTAGAAGAAAATGACCAAACGTTACTTGTCCAATCTAACAAGGGAACAATCTATGAGAGTCGATTGCAAGACCTTAACTTGTCAGAACGTACTAGCAACGGAAGCTTTATCTCAGATACCATTTCAGATGAAGAAGTTTTTGATGCTTACCTCAAAGAAGTCTTTAAAGAGGACAAAGCAAATTCGTAAAAAGAATCAGTCCAGAGGGCTGATTTCTTTTATGTTGAAAAAATTTTCAGAAAATTACAAATAATACTTGAAATTTTACTAGAAAAGTGTAGAATAGAACACATAGTTTGAATAGTATAAAGGAGAAACACATGACAGTTGCAATTGATTGGGAAAATCTTGGTTTTGCTTATATGAAACTACCTTACCGTTATATCGCTCACTACAAAAATGGTCAATGGGATCAAGGAGAATTGACAGAGGATGCAACCTTGCATATTTCAGAGTCTTCTCCAAGTCTTCACTATGGACAGCAAGCATTTGAGGGATTGAAAGCCTATCGTACCAAGGATGGCAGTGTTCAACTTTTCCGTCCTGACGAAAATGCCAAGCGTTTGCAACGTACTTGTGACCGTCTTTTGATGCCACAAGTTCCGACAGAAATGTTTGTAGAAGCTTGTAAAGCAGTTGTGCGTGCCAATGAAGAATACGTCCCACCATATGGAACAGGTGGAACCCTTTATCTTCGTCCACTTTTGATTGGTGTTGGAGATATTATCGGGGTAAAACCAGCGGAAGAGTATATTTTTACTATCTTTGCTATGCCAGTTGGAAATTACTTTAAAGGCGGTTTAGTTCCAACCAACTTTTTGATCCAGGATGAATACGACCGTGCAGCTCCAAATGGTACGGGAGCGGCCAAGGTAGGTGGAAACTATGCTGCTAGTCTCCTTCCAGGTAAAATGGCCAAGTCTCGCAACTTTTCTGACGTTATCTACCTAGACCCATCTACACATACAAAGATTGAAGAAGTCGGATCAGCCAACTTCTTTGGGATCACGGCAGACAATGAATTCGTTACACCATTAAGTCCGTCAATCTTGCCATCTATTACCAAGTACTCTTTGCTTTACTTGGCAGAACACCGCTTGGGCTTGACTCCGATTGAAGGCGATGTCCCAATTGACAATTTGGATCGTTTTGTAGAGGCAGGTGCCTGTGGTACGGCAGCGGTCATTTCTCCAATTGGGGGAATCCAACATGGCGATGATTTCCATGTTTTCTATAGTGAAACAGAAGTAGGTCCTGTTACACGTAAACTCTACGATGAATTGACGGGTATCCAATTTGGTGATGTGGAAGCACCAGAGGGATGGATTGTCAAAGTGGACTAAAAGATATGAAGTAAAGAAGAACTCCATAGCAGTTGCAACGCTGAAATGGAGTTTTTTCTTGCTAGTTTGAGCATTTTCTTGTACAATAGAAAAAGTGAAGAGAGGTAAAGTATGAGTAAAAAAGATAAGAAAATTGAAATCCAATTAACAGATGCAAAAGTGACTGTTGGAAAAGACAGCTATGAAGGCTACGTTTTGACAATAGGGAAAAAGGTCATTGGTGAAATTGCCGAATTAGACAGTCAATTTGCCATCATAAAGAATGGAAATGTCGATAGTTTTTATAAAAAACTTGAAAAAGCTGTGGAAATTTTGATTGAAAACTATAATTTAACAAAATAATGCTTGTTTTTTTGAAAATTTCATGATATAATAGTTTTCGTTAAGCATTGGAGAGATAGCGAAGAGGCTAAACGCGGCGGACTGTAAATCCGCTCCTTCGGGTTCGGGGGTTCGAATCCCTCTCTCTCCATCTCATCATTGGGGTATAGCCAAGCGGTAAGGCAAGGGACTTTGACTCCCTCATGCGTTGGTTCGAATCCAGCTACCCCAGTTCTTAGGTAATAAATTCAAGATAAAAAGAAAAATATCTTAGGGTATTTTATTTTTATATTGAAAGACGTGTTGAAAGACGTGAACAATACGAACATGTTCTTGCGGGTGCTTAGGAAAAAAATTATAAGTATGTCAAGTTTTGGAAAAGACTTGATTGTTGGAGGATTTTTTAGATGAACGAATTTGAAGATTTGCTAAATAGCGTTAGCCAAGTTGAGCCTGGTGATGTTGTTAGTGCTGAAGTATTGACAGTTGATGCGACTCAAGCTAACGTTGCAATCTCTGGGACTGGTGTTGAAGGTGTCTTGACTCTTCGCGAATTGACAAACGATCGCGATGCAGATATCAATGACTTTGTGAAAGTAGGAGAAGTATTGGATGTTCTTGTACTTCGTCAAGTAGTTGGTAAAGATACTGATACAGTTACATACCTTGTATCTAAAAAACGCCTTGAAGCTCGCAAAGCATGGGATAAACTTGTAGGACGCGAAGAAGAAGTTGTTACTGTTAAAGGAACTCGTGCCGTTAAAGGTGGACTTTCAGTAGAATTTGAAGGTGTTCGTGGATTCATCCCAGCTTCAATGTTGGATACTCGTTTCGTACGTAACACTGAGCGTTTTGTAGGTCAAGAATTTGATGCTAAAATCAAAGAGGTTGATCCAAAAGAAAACCGCTTCATCCTTTCACGTCGTGAAGTTGTTGAAGCAGCTACTGCAGCAGCTCGTGCTGAAGTATTCGGTAAATTGGCTGTTGGTGATGTCGTAACTGGTAAAGTTGCTCGTATCACTAGCTTTGGTGCTTTCATCGACCTTGGTGGTGTTGACGGATTGGTTCACTTGACTGAATTGTCACACGAACGTAACGTATCACCTAAATCAGTTGTAACTGTTGGTGAAGAAATCGAAGTGAAGATCCTTGATCTTAATGAAGAAGAAGGACGCGTATCACTTTCACTTAAAGCAACAACACCTGGACCATGGGATGGCGTTGAGCAAAAATTGGCTAAAGGTGATGTAGTAGAAGGAACAGTTAAACGTTTGACTGACTTTGGTGCATTTGTTGAAGTATTGCCTGGTATCGATGGACTTGTTCACGTATCACAAATTTCACACAAACGTATCGAAAATCCAAAAGAAGCTCTTACTGTTGGTCAAGAAGTTACTGTTAAAGTTCTTGATGTTAACGCTGACGCAGAACGCGTATCACTTTCTATCAAAGCTCTTGAAGAACGTCCAGCTCAAGAAGAAGGACAAAAAGAAGAGAAACGCGCTGCTCGTCCACGTCGTCCAAAACGTCAAGAAAAACGTGATTTCGAACTTCCAGAAACACAAACAGGATTCTCAATGGCTGACTTGTTCGGTGATATCGAACTTTAATCAAATTGACAAAAGAAAAATCCTTTGTTTAAAACAAGGGATTTTTCTTTTGTCTCTTTCCCATTTTTGATATAATAGTTCTATGTTAGATTCAGAAAAACAATCACAATATCAATTGTTAAACGAGGAACTTTCTTATTTACTTGAAGGTGAGAGCAATGTTCTTGCCAATCTTTCAAATGCTAGTGCCCTTCTAAAATCTCGCTTTCCCAATACTGTATTTGCAGGGTTTTATCTGTTTGATGGTAGCGAGTTGGTTTTAGGGCCTTTTCAGGGTGGTGTTTCTTGTATTCGCATTCCGCTTGGAAAAGGCGTGTGTGGAGAAGCTACTGAGTTTCAAGAGACTGTTTTAGTTGGCGATGTGAGCACCTATCCAAACTACATTTCTTGTGATAGTATGGCTAAGAGTGAAATCGTGGTTCCCATGCTTAAGAATGGTCGATTGCTGGGTGTCTTAGACTTGGACTCTTCTCTTATCGATGATTATAATGCCATTGACCGCGATTACTTGGAACAATTTGTCGCTATTTTGCTTGAGAAGACAGAATGGGACTTTACGATGTTTGAGGAGAAAGCCTAATGTATCAAGCACTTTATCGAAAATATAGAAGCCAGACTTTTTCACAACTAGTAGGTCAAGAAGTTGTGGCTAAAACCCTAAAACAAGCGGTCGAGCAGGAAAAGATTAGTCATGCCTATCTTTTCTCAGGCCCTCGTGGGACTGGGAAGACTAGCGTAGCCAAGATTTTTGCCAAGGCCATGAACTGCCCAAATCAAGTGGATGGAGAACCGTGTAATCACTGTTATATCTGTCAGGCTGTGACAGAAGGTAGCTTAGAAGATGTTATCGAAATGGATGCGGCTTCGAATAACGGAGTTGATGAAATCCGAGAAATTCGTGATAAATCCACCTATGCTCCTAGTTTGGCACGTTATAAGGTCTATATCATAGACGAGGTTCATATGCTGTCTACAGGAGCCTTTAATGCGCTTTTGAAGACCCTAGAAGAACCAACTCAAAATGTCGTCTTTATCTTGGCGACCACTGAATTGCACAAGATTCCAGCAACCATTTTATCACGTGTCCAACGTTTTGAGTTTAAATCGATTCGAACTCAAGATATCACGGCACATATTCATCATATTTTAGAAAAAGAAATATCAGTTCTGAACCAGATGCTGTGGAAATCATTGCCAGACGGGCTGAAGGTGGAATGCGGGATGCCTTGTCTATTCTGGACCAAGCCTTGAGTTTAACACAGGGAAATGAGCTCACGACAGCTATCTCTGAGGAGATTACAGGCACCATTAGTCTATCAGCACTTGATGACTATGTAGCTGCCTTATCCCAGCAGGATGTACCAAAAGCTCTTGATTCTTTGAATCTTTTGTTTGAAAATGGCAAGAGCATGACTCGTTTTGTGACGGATCTCTTACAGTATTTGCGTGATCTACTAGTTGTTCAGACAGGTGGCGAAAATACTCATCATAGTTCAGTTTTTATGGACAATCTAGCTCTTTCCCAGGAAAGTCTCTTTGAAATGATTCGTCTAGCAACAGTAAGCTTGGCAGATATGAAGGCTAGCTTGCAACCCAAGATTTATGCTGAGATGATGACCATACGTTTAGCTGAAATCAAGCCTGAATCTGCGCTTTCAGGAGCTGTTGAAAGTGAAATTTCTGCACTGAGACAGGAAGTCGCCCGTCTCAAGCAAGAACTTGCCAATGTGGGCACAGCTCCTAAACAAGTTGCGCCAGTTCCTAGTCGTCCAGCCACTTCCAAGACAGTCTATCGAGTAGATCGTAATAAGGTTCATGCTATCCTGCAAGAAGCTGTCGAAAATCCTGAATTGGCACGGCAAAACTTGATTCGCCTCCAGAATGCATGGGGAGAAGTGATTGAAAGCTTAGCTGGTCCAGATAAGGCTCTTCTCGTTGGTTCTCAGCCAGTTGCGGCCAATGAACACCATGCTATTTTAGCCTTTGAGTCTAATTTCAATGCTGGGCAAACCATGAAAAGGGACAACCTCAATACCATGTTTGGCAATATTCTTAGCCAAGCTGCTGGATTTTCACCTGAAATTCTGGCTATTTCCCTAGAGGAATGGAAAGAGGTTCGAGCAGCATTTTCAGCTAAAAACAAGTCTTCTCAAGCCGAGCAAGAGGTTGAAGAAGAGAGCCTGATTCCAGAAGGATTCGAATTTCTGGCTGATAAAGTCATGGTCGAAGAAGACTAAAAGTGGATTTCATGGTACAATAATCCTATGAATAGACAACAATTTATCATAATAGCATTATTCACGGCTGCTGAGACTTATTTTTTCAATGAATCTTTGATGACTGGTCGCTACGTTATGGCAGCCTTTTGGGCCATTCTACTCTTTCGAAATTTTAGATTAAGTTACGTGATGGGAAAAATCGTAGATGCTATTGATCAACACTTAAACCGCAAGGATTAGCCCCCCAGCTTCTAGACAAAATCAAAGCCTTTTGGGCTTTTTTTTGTTATACTAGTAGAGTATATTTATTGACCTTTTGTCCTATTTTTTAGGGATTGTAAGCAATTTCCTAAAGTATTGAGCAAAATGTTTGAAAAAGAAAGGAACTATCATGTCAGTATTAGAGATTAAAGATCTTCACGTTGAGATTGAAGGAAAAGAAATTTTGAAAGGAGTCAATCTGACTCTGAAAACAGGAGAAATCGCAGCTATCATGGGACCAAATGGTACTGGTAAATCGACTCTTTCTGCCGCTATCATGGGGAACCCTAACTATGAGGTAACCAAAGGTGAAGTCTTGTTTGATGGCGTAAACATCCTTGAGTTGGAAGTGGACGAGCGCGCGCGTATGGGACTTTTCCTTGCTATGCAATACCCATCAGAAATTCCTGGAATTACTAACGCTGAGTTTCTTCGTGCAGCTATGAATGCTGGTAAAGAAGATGACGAAAAGATTTCAGTTCGTGAGTTCATCACTAAACTAGACGAGAAAATGGAATTGCTCAACATGAAAGAAGAAATGGCAGAGCGTTACCTCAACGAAGGTTTCTCAGGTGGTGAGAAAAAACGTAATGAAATTCTTCAACTCTTGATGTTGGAACCAACTTTTGCCCTCTTGGATGAGATTGACTCTGGTCTTGATATTGACGCACTTAAAGTTGTATCGAAAGGTGTCAATGCTATGCGTGGCGAAGGTTTTGGTGCTATGATCATCACACACTACCAACGTCTTTTGAACTACATCACACCTGACGTGGTACACGTGATGATGGAAGGACGTGTTGTTCTTTCTGGTGGTCCAGAATTGGCAGCCCGTTTGGAGCGTGAAGGATACGCAAAACTAGCTGAAGAACTTGGCTACGACTACAAGGAAGAATTGTAATTTCCTCGTATCTTTTAGGAGAAGTAAATGACTAAAGAAACTATTAAACTTTTTTCAGAAATGCACGCTGAACCAAGCTGGTTGTCAGACCTCCGTCAAAAAGCTTTTGATAAGATTGAGAGTTTGGAATTACCAGTCATTGAGCGTGTCAAATTTCACCGTTGGAATCTGGGGGATGGAACCATCACAGAAAGTGAACCCTCAGCAAATGTTCCTGACTTCACGGCTTTAGATAACCACTTGAAGTTGGTGCAAGTAGGAACGCAAACTGTTTTTGAGCAAACTCCAGTTGAATTGGCTGAACAAGGGGTAGTCTTTACAGACTTTCACTCAGCTTTAGAAGAAATTCCAGAGCTTATCGAGGAATTCTTCATGTCGTCTGTTAAGTATGACGATGACAAGTTGGCAGCCTATCACACAGCTTACTTTAACAGTGGTGCTGTTCTTTACATTCCAGATAATGTTGAGATTACAGAGCCAATCGAAGGAATTTTCTACCAAGACAGTGATAGCGATGTGCCATTTAACAAGCATATTATGATCATCGCTGGTAAAAATTCTAAGATTAGTTATCTTGAACGTTTAGAGTCACGAGGTGAAGGTAGTGCGAAGGCAACTGCCAATATCACAGTTGAAGTGATTGCTCGTTCTGGTGCGCAAGTGAAATTTGCGGCCATTGACCGTTTAGGTGAAAATGTCACTGCCTACATTAGCCGTCGTGGTAAACTAGGCAACGATGCCAGCATTGACTGGGCAATCGGTGTCATGAACGAAGGAAACGTTGTTGCTGATTTTGATAGCGACTTGATTGGAAATGGTAGCCATGCTGACCTTAAAGTCGTAGCTCTTTCAAGTGGACGTCAGGTTCAAGGGATTGATACGCGTGTGACTAACTATGGTTGCAACTCAATCGGAAATATCCTCCAACATGGGGTTATCCTTGAAAAAGCAACCTTGACTTTCAATGGTATTGGTCACATTATCAAGGGTGCCAAGGGAGCAGATGCGCAACAAGAAAGCCGTGTTCTCATGCTTTCAGACCAAGCACGTTCAGATGCCAACCCAATTCTTTTGATTGATGAAAATGACGTAACTGCAGGTCACGCGGCTTCTATCGGTCAGGTGGATCCAGAAGATATGTACTACCTCATGAGCCGTGGTTTGGATAAGGCGACTGCTGAGCGTTTGGTTGTTCGTGGTTTTCTTGGTTCCGTTATTGTTGAGATTCCAGTCAAAGAAGTTCGTGATGAAATGATTGCAACGATCGAAGAAAAATTGTCAAAACGCTAAGGGGAAGCCTATGTTAGATGTAGAAGCGATTCGCAAGGATTTTCCAATTTTAGACCAGATTGTCAATGATGAACCTCTGGTCTATCTGGACAATGCTGCGACGACACAAAAACCACTAGCAGTTCTGGAAACAATCAACCGCTACTATGAGCAGGACAATGCCAATGTTCACCGTGGTGTCCATACCTTGGCTGAGCGTACAACAGCTATCCTATGAAGCTGCTCGTGAAACCATTCGTAAATTTATCAATGCAGGTTCTACAAAGGAAGTTCTCTTTACCAGAGGAACGACAACCAGTCTTAACTGGGTGGCACGCTTTGCTGAGGAAATCCTGACTGAGGGAGACCAGGTCTTTGATTTCTGTCATGGAACACCATTCCAATATCATTCCTTGGCAGGAGGCTTGCCGCAAGACTGGAGCAGAGCTTGTCTATGTTTATCTCAAGGATGGAGCTCTGGATATGGATGACTTGCGAGCTAAATTGACGGACAAAGTCAAGTTTGTCTCGCTAGCTCACGCCTCAAATGTTCTTGGTGTGGTCAATCCGATCAAGGAAATCACGCAATTAGCCCACCAAGTTGGAGCTATCATGGTGGTGGATGGTGCTCAATCTACGCCCTCATATGAAGATTGATGTCCAGGACTTGGATGTGGACTTCTTTGCCTTTTCAGGTCACAAGATGGCTGGATCCGACTAGGCATCGGTGTCCTTTACGGCAAAGAGAAAGTATCTGGAACAAATGTCACCAGTAGAATTTGGTGGCGAGATGATTGATTTCGTCTATGAGCAATCTGCTAGTTGGAAGGAATTGCCTTGGAAATTTGAGGCTGGAACGCCAAATATGGCAGGTGCTATCGGACTTGCTGCAGCAGTTGATTATCTGGAAAAGATTGGTATGGATGCGATTGAAGCTCATGAACAGGAATTGATTGCATACGTCTTTCCAAAATTGCAGGCAAATTGAAGGGATTGACCATTTATGGTTCGCAGGATTTGGCTCAACGTTCAGGTGTTATTGCCTTTAACCTAGGCGATCTTCATCCCCATGACCTAGCTACAGCACTTGATTATGAAGGAGTAGCAGTTCGTGCGGGTCACCACTGTGCGCAACCCTTGCTTCAGTATTTGGATGTCCCAGCAACAGCTCGTGCAAGTTTTTATATCTACAATACCAAGGCAGATTGCGACAAGTTGGTCGATGCCCTACAAAAGACAAAGGAGTTTTTCAATGGCACTTTCTAAACTAGATAGCCTTTATATGGCAGTGGTAGCGGACCATTCGAAAAATCCGCATCACCAAGGGAAGCTGGAAGATGCTGAGCAAATCAGTCTCAACAATCCAACCTGTGGGGATGTTATCAACCTCTCTGTCAAGTTTGACGCAGAGGGCCGTTTGGAAGATATTGCTTTTCTAAATTCAGGATGCACGATTTCAACTGCTTCTGCTAGTATGATGACAGATGCAGTTTTGGGCAAGACCAAACAAGAAATTCTAGAACTTGCAACCATCTTTTCTGAAATGGTTCAAGGGCAAAAGGATGACCGTCAAGATCAACTAGGTGATGCAGCTTTCTTATCAGGTGTTGCCAAATTCCCTCAACGAATCAAGTGTGCAACTCTAGCTTGGAACGCTCTTAAGAAGACAATTGAAAATCAAGAAAGTAAGTAAGGCAAGTTTCTTTTGTCTTATAAATCATTAAAAATGAAGAATGAAAGAAAGGATATTATGGCTGAAGAAAGAGTAGAACCAAAACCAATTGACCTTGGTGAATATAAATTTGGTTTCCATGATGATGTAGAGCCTGTCCTATCGACAGGAAAAGGACTCAACGAAGGTGTTATTCGTGAATTATCAGCTGCTAAGGGAGAGCCTGAGTGGATGTTAGAATTCCGTTTGAAGTCTTATGAAACCTTCAAGAAAATGCCTATGCAAACTTGGGGAGCGGACTTGTCAGAGATTGACTTTGATGACTTGATCTACTACCAAAAACCATCTGATAAACCAGCCCGTTCTTGGGATGATGTACCTGAAAAGATTAAAGAAACCTTTGAACGTATCGGTATTCCAGAAGCTGAACGTGCTTATCTGGCAGGAGCCTCTGCCCAGTACGAGTCAGAAGTGGTTTACCATAACATGAAGGAAGAGTTCAGAAAGTTAGGGTATTATCTTTACAGATACGGATTCTGCCCTCAAGGAATACCCAGACTTGTTTAAACAATACTTCGCTAAGTTGGTACCGCCGACAGACAACAAGTTGGCAGCCCTCAACTCGGCAGTATGGTCTGGAGGGACTTTTATCTACGTGCCAAAAGGTGTCAAGGTAGATATTCCACTTCAAACCTACTTCCGTATCAACAACGAAAATACAGGTCAGTTTGAACGTACCTTGATTATCGTTGATGAGGGAGCAAGCGTCCACTACGTAGAAGGATGTACAGCACCAACTTATTCAAGCAACAGCCTGCACGCTGCCATTGTAGAAATCTTTTCGCCTTTGGACGGAGCTTATATGCGCTATACGACCATCCAAAACTGGTCTGATAACGTTTATAACTTGGTAACAAAACGTGCCAAAGCCTTTGAAAGATGCGACTGTTGAGTGGATTGATGGAAACTTGGGTGCTAAAACAACCATGAAATACCCATCTGTTTACCTAGATGGAGAAGGAGCGCGTGGAACCATGCTCTCTATCGCCTTTGCCAATGCTGGGCAACACCAAGACACGGGTGCCAAGATGATCCACAACGCTCCACATACAAGCTCGTCTATCGTGTCTAAATCCATCGCTAAAGGCGGAGGAAAGGTGGACTACCGTGGACAAGTAACCTTTAACAAGAACTCTAAGAAATCTGTTTCTCACATCGAGTGTGATACCATTATCATGGATGACTTATCAGCATCAGATACCATTCCATTTAATGAAATTCACAACTCGCAAGTTGCTTTGGAACACGAAGCCAAGGTATCTAAGATTTCAGAGGAACAACTCTACTACCTCATGAGCCGAGGTTTGTCAGAATCTGAGGCAACCGAGATGATTGTCATGGGATTTGTGGAACCCTTCACAAAAGAACTTCCAATGGAATACGCAGTTGAGCTGAACCGCTTGATTAGCTATGAAATGGAAGGGTCTGTTGGGTAAGAATATGCAAAATCTGAACAGGAATCCTTCCTGTTCAGATTTTTTTCAAAAAAGAGTCTAATAAATATTCACAAAAATGCTTTTATATGGTAAAATAAAACAATTACATTTAGTGGAGATGAAGAATGAATATTTTTAGAACCAAGGATGTTAGTCTGAGACAGACAGAGATGCATCGCCATTTGAAATTGTGGGATTTGATTCTATTAGGAATCGGTGCTATGGTAGGGACGGGGATTTTCACCATTACAGGAACAGCGGCAGCTACACTAGCTGGTCCATCACTAGTGGTTTCCATCGTGATTTCTGCCCTATGTGTTTCTCTATCAGCCCTCTTTTTTGCAGAATTTGCTTCTCGTGTGCCTGCTACTGGTGGCGCTTATAGTTATCTCTATGCGATTTTAGGAGAATTGCCAGCCTGGATTGCTGGCTGGTTGACCATCATGGAATTTATGACAGCTGTTTCAGGTGTGGCGTCTGGCTGGGCAGCTTACTTTAAGGGCTTACTCAGTAATTATGGTATTTCCATGCCCCAAGCCTTAAATGGTACTTTTAACCCTGAACAAGGCACCTATATCGACCTTTTACCTATTTTGGTGCTTGCTTTGGTAACAGGATTGGTTTTATTAAATTCCAAGGCAGCCTTACGCTTTAATTCGCTTTTAGTGGTCTTGAAATTCTCAGCTCTCGCCTTATTTATCCTAGTTGGTATTTGGTATATCAAACCTGAAAATTGGTCGAATTTTGCTCCTTTTGGTTTTGGTCAGTTTTATGGAGGAAGTACTGGGATTATGGCAGGAGCCTCTTTGATGTTCTTCGGTTTTCTCGGTTTTGAGTCAATTTCCATGGCAGTTGATGAAATTCAAAGTCCGCAAAAAAATATTCCTCGCGGAATTGTGCTTTCTCTGACAATTGTCACTATTCTCTATGCCTTGGTAACAATAGTATTGACTGGGATTGTTCACTATAGCCAACTCAATGTGGATGATGCAGTGGCCTTTTCATTGCGTAGTATCGGAATTGGCTGGGCAGCCAACTACGTTTCATTGGTGGCCATTCTAACCCTGATAACCGTATGTATTTCCATGACCTACGCTCTGTCTCGAATGATTTACAGCTTAGCACGTGATGGTCTTTTACCTCGAAGTTTTAAACAGCTAAGTAAAACTAGCCGAGTTCCAAAGAATGCGACCATCTTAACAGGAGTTGCTTCAGCCATTGCAGCAGGAGTCTTTCCGCTAGCCAGTATCGCTGCCTTTTTAAATATCTGTACGCTAGCTTATCTCATTTTGCTTGCCTACGGTATTATCAAGCTCAGAAAGGATAAGGGCATGCCAAAAGAAGGAGAATTCAAAACTCCTTTAGTGCCGCTTTTGCCAGTCCTTTCCATTCTTATCTGTCTTTCCTTTATGCTTCAGTATACCAAGGAAACATGGATTGCCTTTGGACTTGCTTTGTTGGTTGGACTAGTGATTTACTTTACTTATGGCTATCGTCACTCTACACTTTCTGAAGAAGAATAAAAGCTGGGAATTCCCAGCTTTTTTAATCTTTTACATAAGTAAATCCTTCCCCCAGAATTTCATGAGCCTCTGTGATGGTGATAAAGGCTTGAGGATCGACTTGGTGAATCAAATCCTTCATTTTAACGATTTCATTTCGACCGACGATACAGTAGATAATTTTTAAATCCTTTTTGCTGTAGTAACCTTGACCAGATATAAAGGTTACGCCGCGTCCGAGTTCATCGTTAATTTTTTCGGCTAACCGATCTGGAAATTGAGTTATAATCATAAATCCTTTACCAGCATAACCTCCTTCACCGATCAGGTCGATAACACGAGCGATGATAAAGTCAAATAAGAGGGTATAAGTCACTAGGCGCAAATCTTGGAAGATAATCAAAATCAACATTAGAATAATGAAATCAAGCGAGAAAAGCAATTTTCCAATTGAAATATTGGTGTATTTGTTGAGGATGCGAGCAACAATATCTGATCCACCTGTTGTACCACCAGCATTAAAGATAATTCCTAAACCAACTCCCAGTAAAACACCAGAAACTAAAGAGACAATAATGAGATCACCTTGCAAGTCAAATTGTAAAGGAATTCGTTCAAAGACAGCAAGCCAGATCGAGAGGGAAATGGTTCCCAAAAGGCTGGAGTAGAGCGTTTTAGGACCAAAAATCTTCCAGGCCAAGATAAAGAGAGGGATGTTAATCAAGAGATTCATCACTGAGACCGGAATTTTAAAGAGATAGAAGGTAATCAATGTGATACCAGTTGCTCCGCCTTCAAACAAATGATGAGGAACTACAAAATAGGTAAGACCAAAGGCATAAATAGCTGCCCCAAGTATGATAGTGACAATAGGCTGAACTTTTCGGATCATGATTCTCCCTCGCTTTTCTATAGATAGATTATACCAAAATTCCAAGCTTTTTCATTGGATTCATCATGATTTTTTAACAATTTTTTGATATAATAAAAGTGATAAATCCCTATCTTATTGAGAAGAATAGAAAGATTGAAGATATGACACAAGTAAAAATTGTAACGGATTCCTCTGTTACTATTGAACCAGAAGTAGTTAAAGAATTAAATATCACCGTTGTTCCTTTGTCTGTGATGATTGATGGTATCCTTTATTCTGATGTAGATTTGAAAGAGGGAGAATTCCTTCATCTCATGCAGCAAAGTAAAAACCTACCCAAAACCAGTCAGCCTCCAGTGGGAGTATTTGCTGAAGTTTTTGAAGAACTAGGTAAAGATGGTAGCCAGATTCTCGCTATTCACATGTCCCATGCACTATCTGGTACTGTTGAAGCTGCTCGCCAAGGAGCAAGCCTCTCTAGCGCTGATGTGACCGTTATTGATAGTTCTTTTACAGACCAGGCGATGAAGTTTCAAGTTGTTGAAGCTGCAAAACTTGCCCAAGAAGGAAAAGATTTGGAAACTATCCTAGCTCATGTAGAAGACGTCAAGAATCATACGGAACTCTATATCGGTGTTTCGACATTAGAAAACCTAGTTAAGGGTGGACGTATCGGACGTGTGACAGGTTTGCTAAGCTCTCTTTTGAATATCCGAGTTGTTATGCAGATGAAGGATCATGAACTGCAACCTATTGTAAAGGGGCGCGGTGCTAAGACATTTAAAAAATGGCTTGACGAGTTGGCCGAGACCCTTTCTCATAAATCCGTTGCGGAAATTGGAATTTCCTACGCTGGTACCAATGAATGGGCCAATGAGATGAAGAATGTTTTACAAACTTATGTCGAAAAACCAATCTCAGTACTGGAAACAGGCTCCATCATTCAAACCCATACAGGTGAAAATGCGTGGGCTGTCTTGGTTCGATATCATTCCTAAAAAAATAGAGAAAAATCGTTAGAAATAGCGTTTTTGACTTGACCTGTGGGCAATTTTAGGATATGATTATATTTGTTAATTAGAAATTATTTGGAGGAATTATTAACATGGCAAACAAACAAGATTTGATCGCTAAAGTAGCAGAAGCTACAGAATTGACTAAGAAAGATTCAGCAGCAGCAGTTGACGCTGTATTTGCAGCAGTAACTGAATACCTTGCAGCTGGTGAAAAAGTTCAATTGATCGGTTTTGGTAACTTTGAAGTTCGTGAGCGTGCTGCACGTAAAGGTCGCAACCCACAAACTGGTAAAGAAATCAAAATCGCAGCTTCTAAGGTTCCAGCATTTAAAGCTGGTAAAGCTCTTAAAGACGCTGTTAAATAATGAATGTAGAAAAAGCCTATTGTATCAAGCTTTCTAGCTTGGTCAGTAGGCTTTTTGTTTTGGAAAATATGATTTTATCGTTCTGTGCAAAAAGAAAAAGGCTCCCATGAAATGAGAACCTTCTTTTAATTAGTTTTTAGAAGCTGCTTGGAATTCAGGATTTTTCCATGCTTCATCAATGATTGCTTGCAATTCTTTAGCAGATGCTTGCATTTTTTGAGTTTCAGCATCGTTCAATGGGATGTTTACTGGACGAACGATACCGTGTGCACCAACAACAGCTGGTTGACCGATAAAGACGTTTTCAACTCCGTATTGACCTTCTTGGAAGACTGAAAGTGGAAGTACTGCATTTTCGTCATCAAGGATTGCTTTTGTGATACGAGCAAGTGCTACGGCGATACCATAGTATGTAGCTCCTTTTTTGTTGATGATTGTGTAAGCAGCATCACGAACACCTTCGAACAATTCAATCAATTCAGCTTCTTGAACGTTTTGAGTGTCTTTAAGGAATTCTTCAAGGTTTACACCAGCGATGTTGGCGTGTGACCAAACGGCAAATTCAGAATCTCCGTGTTCACCCATGATGTAGGCGTGAACTGAACGAGCATCAACATCCAATTTTTCAGCAAGTGCTTGACGGAAACGAGCTGAGTCAAGTGAAGTACCTGAACCGATAACGCGTTCTTTAGGGAATCCAGAGAATTTCCAAGTTGAGTAAGTCAAAACGTCAACTGGGTTAGCAGCAACAAGGAAGATACCATCAAAACCTGATTCAACAACTTGTGTTACGATTGATTTGTTGATAGCCAAGTTTTTACCTACAAGGTCAAGGCGAGTTTCACCTGGTTTTTGAGGAGCACCTGCAGTGATAACAACAAGGTCAGCGTCTGCACAGTCAGAGTATTGAGCAGCGTAGATTTTTTTAGGTGAAGTGAAGGCAAGGGCGTGGCTAAGGTCAAGCGCATCACCAACAGCTTTTTCGTGTAATTGTGGAATTTCGATAATTCCAAGCTCTTGTGCAATTCCTTGGTTAACAAGTGCGAAAGCGTAAGATGAACCCACGGCACCGTCACCAACAAGGATCACTTTTTTGTGTTGTTTAGTTGAAGTCATTATCTAAACATCTCCTTCATTTTTTTTAGGGGAATCCCCAGACACTTTCATTCTATCACTTTTAAAAAGCTTTGTCACGAATATTCTATTCGGTTATCGATGTAAACGTTTTAGTAGTTTCAGAAGCCTGAAATAAAGGACATTTTATGGTATAATATATCTAATTACTAATAGTGAAATGAGGCATTTATTAATGCAGGATAAAAATTTAGTGAATGTCAATCTGACAAAGGAGATGAAGACCAGCTTTATCGATTACGCCATGAGTGTTATCGTAGCGCGTGCTCTTCCTGATGTTCGAGATGGCTTGAAGCCTGTTCACCGCCGTATTCTTTACGGAATGAATGAACTAGGTGTTACTCCAGACAAACCTCATAAAAAATCAGCCCGTATTACAGGGGATGTTATGGGTAAATACCACCCGCACGGAGATTCCTCTATTTATGAAGCCATGGTTCGTATGGCTCAGTGGTGGAGCTACCGTTACATGCTTGTGGATGGGCACGGAAACTTTGGTTCTATGGACGGGGACGGTGCTGCCGAGCAGCGGTACACTGAGGCACGTATGAGCAAGATTGCTCTGGAAATGCTTCGTGATATCAATAAAAACACAGTTGATTTTGTAGACAACTACGATGCTAACGAACGTGAACCCTTGGTTTTGCCTGCTCGTTTTCCAAACCTTTTGGTCAATGGGGCAACTGGTATCGCTGTTGGGATGGCAACCAATATTCCACCTCACAACTTGGGTGAAACCATTGATGCAGTGAAGTTGGTTATGGATAATCCTGAAGTGACGACTAAGGACTTGATGGAAGTCTTGCCTGGTCCAGATTTTCCAACTGGTGCTCTTGTTATGGGGAAATCAGGGATTCATAAGGCCTATGAGACTGGTAAAGGTTCCATTGTCCTTCGTTCTCGTACAGAGATTGAAACCACTAAGACGGGTCGCGAACGGATTGTTGTAACGGAATTTCCTTACATGGTCAATAAAACTAAGGTGCATGAACATATTGTTCGTTTGGTTCAGGAAAAACGTCTTGAGGGCATTACAGCCGTACGTGATGAGTCCAACCGTGAAGGGATTCGCTTTGTGATAGAGGTCAAACGCGACGCGTCTGCCAATGTTATCCTTAACAACCTCTTCAAGATGACCCAGATGCAAACCAACTTTGGTTTCAACATGCTAGCGATTCAAAATGGTGTGCCAAAAATCTTGTCCCTTCGTCAAATCTTGGATGCTTATATCGAGCACCAAAAAGAAGTGGTGGTTCGCCGTACCCGTTTTGACAAGGAAAAAGCAGAAGCGCGTGCGCACATTTTAGAAGGTCTTTTAATTGCACTAGACCATATCGACGAAGTGATTCGTATCATTCGTGCCAGTGAAACAGATGCGGAAGCGCAAGCTGAGTTGATGAGCAAGTTCAAGCTTTCTGAACGTCAAAGTCAAGCTATCCTTGATATGCGTCTTCGTCGTTTGACAGGATTGGAACGTGATAAGATTCAGTCAGAGTATGACGAATTAATTGCCTTGATTGCAGATTTGGCTGATATTCTTGCTAAACCTGAGCGTGTAGCTCAAATCATCAAAGAGGAATTGGACGAGGTCAAACGCAAGTTTGGTGACAAACGTCGTACCGAGTTGATGGTCGGAGAAGTCTTAACTCTTGAAGATGAAGATTTGATTGAAGAGTCGGATGTCTTGATTACTCTCTCTAACAAGGGTTACATCAAACGTTTGGACCAAGGTGAGTTCACTGCTCAAACGTGGTGGTCGTGGTGTCCAAGGTACGGGAGTTAAGGATGATGACTTTGTGCGTGAGTTGGTTTCAACCAGCACCCATGATCATTTGCTCTTCTTTACCAATAAAGGACGAGTATACCGACTAAAAGGTTATGAAATTCCTGAATATGGTCGTACAGCCAAAGGATTGCCAGTTGTCAATCTTTTGAAGTTGGACGAGGGTGAGAGCATTCAGACCATTATCAACGTTGAGTCTGAACGTAGTGATGATGCTTATCTCTTCTTCACAACTCGTCACGGTATCGTGAAGAGAACCAGTGTTAAAGAATTTGCTAATATTCGTCAAAATGGGCTGAAGGCCTTGAATCTCAAGGATGAAGACGAATTGATTAATGTTCTATTGACAGAAGAAGATACGGATATTATCATTGGTACCAAGTTTGGTTATGCTGTTCGTTTTAATCAGTCAGCCGTTCGTGGCATGAGCCGTATCGCGACAGGTGTCCGAGGAGTCAATCTTCGTGAGGGTGACACAGTAGTTGGTGCTAGCGTGATTACAAACCAGGACGAAGTCCTTATCATCACTGAAAAAGGTTATGGTAAGCGTACCCTTGCTACTGAATATCCAACTAAAGGACGTGGTGGTAAAGGGATGAAAACAGCCAATGTTGCTGAGAAAAATGGTCCTCTTGCAGGTCTCCTCACTGTTAAGGGGGATGAAGACCTGATGATTATCACAGATACAGGTGTCATGATCCGTACAAATGTTGCCAATATTTCACAAACAGGACGCTCAACTATGGGAGTGAAGGTGATGCGTCTAGACCAGGATGCTAAGATTGTGACCTTTACAACGGTTGCTGCGGCAGAAAAAGAAGAGGTAGCAACAGAAGAGAAAACAGAGGGTGAAGCATAATGTCTCACAGAAAAATAAAGAAGAATAACCGTAAAAATATACTAATCAATATTTTAGCTGGATTTTTAATTCTTCTATCCCTTGCCTTGATTTTTAATGCTCAAATTCGTGACCTCTTTATGGTTTGGAATACCAATAAATACCAAGTCAGTCAGGTGACTAAGGAAAAGATTGAGGAAAATAAAGAGACAGAAGGAAATTTCGATTTTGATTCTGTCAAATCCATTTCATCGGAAGCGGTATTAGCCGCCCAGTGGGATGCTCAGCAACTTCCAGTTATCGGAGGAATTGCCATTCCTGAAGTAGAGATTAACCTGCCTATTTTTAAAGGTTTGGATAATGTAAACTTGTTCTACGGAGCAGGAACCATGAAAGCAAATCAGAAAATGGGGGAGGGCAACTATTCTCTAGCTAGTCACCATATCTTTACTGCTGAAAATGCTAGCCAGATGCTCTTTTCACCTTTGGTCAATGCCAAGGAGGGAATGAAAATCTATCTGACTGATAAGGATAAGGTATACACCTATGAGATTCGTGAGGTGAAGCACGTAACGCCTGATCGCGTTGATGAAATTGAAGACCGTGATGGTATCAAAGAAATCACATTGGTGACCTGTGTCGACTATGATGCGACAGAGCGAATCATTGTTAAAGGAGATTTTAAAGAAGTTAAAGCATATTCGGAAACATCTGATGATATCTTAAGTGCCTTTAATAAACCATATAAACAGCGTTATTAACCTCAAAAACCGGTGAATTGTATTTTTCACTGGTTTTTGTCAAATAGAAGCGTCAGTCAAAGGAGAATAATGCATGTTCGAATATTTTTGGATTGGAATGAAAACGTTGTGGAAAAATCCTGTCTTTATTTTTTCCATTTATTTATTAGCATCTATTCTTTTACTAATTCTTTGGCGTCGTTTTATAATTGTCCGTCGTAGTGGTGGAAACTTTTTCTCCCCATTTCATATCGCCAAAGGCAGGTTTTATATCCATAATGCCTATGTATTTTCAAAGCGAATCATCCCTCTGAATGACATCAGAAGGATTGATGTCAAATGTGTTCAAAGTGTCAAATTGAATGGGGCAAGGTATCATGTGTGTATTGAACAGAAAGACAGAAAGCCCCTATCATTTTTCTGTGGCAAATCAAAACAGAATGATCTCCTTGTGAAGAATCTAAAGAATGAAACTAAAAACTACCATATTAGAATTGTAATAGATGGATAAGTGTTTAGCTTAAGAAAGGAATGATCATGGATAAGCTACAAGAAGTCAGAGAAAATGAACAGTTAAGGACCTTACTGATGACTGAATGTGATATTTATTTTTATGACAAGATAAGTGAAGTTCAGTTTTCAGGGAACAATGAGGAATACTCTCTTGCCTGTAAGGCATTTGCTCAAGAAGGTAGTGGGGGAGAATATGTTTTTCTTGAAGATAACAGCATAGGCTTTATCGGAAGTGAAGGCCAAGTGGGGAGAGTAGCAGAAAGTCTGGAGGACTTACTAACATTCCTACTTCATGCAGGTTATATTTCGGATTTTAGTTGTCGGTATCTTTATCAGAACACAGATTTATTGAAAGCATTTTGTAGGGGCTATGTGTCTAAAATACGAGAAAACTATCAGGCTAGGCAGGAAAATTGGGATCTGGTACGAGGAGATATGGCTCAAAAACTATCACTTGATTTCAATCCTGAAAAACTAGAAGAAGTAGCTATAGCATTTTACCGATCATTGCAAGTGTTGTTATTTTGTCGTACGCGTGTGTGGAAGACGTTTTTATGAAATCATTTGAACATTTTGATTAATGTTACTAAAATTTTAGTAAATAATAATGATTTGGAGAGTGAACAATGAATTTCGATAAGAGTTTACAGCAATACACTTATGAGCATGAGGGAGTGACCTTTGTTTGGGACGAAGAGCCTGATTGTGACTTTATAGATAAAGTTGAACTGTTATCAAAAAATTATCAGGAAAATCTCAATAGAATTATCAACTTCATGCTAGCTGATCTTAAGGAAATGTATGGAGCAGTCAGCGAGGAAGATGTGAAGAACAAGCTGGGGAAACCTATCATTGACTACAATCAAGGAACAGTTAGTTATTGTGAGCAAACCTTCGATGACTGGCACCTATTTGAGTTTGAATTTTGGGATGATCAATTTGAAACATTGAAATGTTTTTCTGTTAATGGGTAAAGGAGAGATTTATGGAATTCCCCCAATGCCTTGATTTTCTTTGTAGAAAACGTATACAAGAAGGGCTTTTCAAAATGCGTGCTTTATGTTATAATATTCACAAATAAAAGTTTTAGGAGTTTTTTATGGTCTCTTCAGAATTTATCTCAAAGATTGAATTTGCTTGCAAGAAGAAAGAAAGTCTTTATAGCCAAAGTAAGTTTAAGTATGCGATTCGTTCCATGTTTGCAGGTGCCTTTTTAACATTTAGTACAGCTGCAGGTGCAGTTGGGGCTGACTTGATAAATAAAATCGCACCTGGTAGTGGACGCTTCCTCTTCCCATTTGTTTTTGCTTGGGGATTGGCTTACATTGTTTTCTTAAATGCTGAGTTGGTAACTTCAAATATGATGTTTTTGACAGCTGGTAGTTTTTTGAAGAAAATTTCATGGAGAAAAACGGCTGAGATTTTACTTTACTGTACCTTCTTCAACCTCATCGGAGCTTTGATAGCAGGTTGGGGCTTTGCCCACTCAGCAGCCTATGCAAATCTAACACATGATAGCTTCATTTCAGGAGTTGTAGAGATGAAGTTAGGTCGTTCCAATGAGTTAGTCTTGCTTGAAGGTATTTTAGCCAATATCTTTGTAAACATTGCCATTCTCTCCTTTGTTTTGGTGAAAGATGGTGGGGCCAAACTTTGGCTTGTTTTGTCAGCAATTTACATGTTTGTATTCTTAACAAACGAACACATTGCTGCGAACTTTGCTTCTTTTGCGATTGTTAAGTTTAGTGTTGCAGCGGATTCAATTGCAAACTTTGACATTCCTAATATTCTTCGTCACTGGGGTGTGACCTTTATTGGGAACTTCATTGGGGGCGGTCTCTTGATGGGATTACCATACGCTTTCCTCAATAAAAACGAAGATACTTATGTCGATTAAAGAAATGAGCACGAGTTAATCGTGCTTTTTTGTTTGATGTGTAAGACTAGTCATAGTTGTTCCTTATATCAAAATATAGAAAAACAGTATTGGAAAAGACTAGCCCAAGATGATACAATATCCGTAATGAAGCTATTTGGAGGTCGTCTTATGACTCGTGATTTTAAATTTGAAACCCTACAATTACATGCTGGGCAAGTAGTTGATCCAGCGACCAAATCTCGTGCAGTACCGATTTATCAAACAACATCCTTCGTTTTTGATGACACGCAGGAAGGTGCTGATTTGTTTGCCTTGAGAAAATCAGGGAACATTTATACTCGTATCACAAATCCTACAACAGCAGCCTTTGAGGAAAGAATCGCTGCTCTTGAAGGTGGTGTTGGAGCTCTTGCAACAGCATCAGGTATGGCTGCTGTAACATACACTATTTTGGCGCTTGCTCATGCAGGTGACCATGTAGTGGCAGCATCAACTATTTATGGTGGGACCTTCAACCTCTTGAAAGAAACCCTTCCTCGTTATGGGATCACAACAACCTTTGTGGATGTGGATAATTTGGAGGAAGTAGAAGCAGCTATCAATGACAATACAAAGCTTGTCTTGATTGAAACCTTGGGGAATCCCTTGATTAACATTCCTGACTTGGAAAAATTGGCTGAGATTGCGCATAAGCACCAGATTCCACTTGTTTCGGATAATACTTTTGCCACACCATATTTGATTAACGTCTTCTCTCACGGTGTAGATATTGCCATTCATTCAGCAACTAAGTTTATTGGTGGGCACGGTACGACTATTGGCGGTGTCATCGTGGACAGTGGTCGATTTGACTGGGCAGCTTCAGGAAAATTCCCTCAATTTGTTGAGGAAGACCCAAGTTACCATAATTTGAGTTATACTCGTGATGTGGGTGCAGCAGCCTTTATTATCGCCGTTCGTGTTCAATTGCTTCGTGATACAGGTGCTGCCTTGTCACCATTTAATGCCTTTCTCTTGCTCCAAGGACTTGAAACTCTCTCTCTTCGTGTTGAACGTCACGTGCAAAATGCAGAGAAAATTGTTGATTTCCTTGTCAACCATCCTAAGGTAGAGAAGGTAAATTATCCAAAACTAGCTGACAGTCCATATCATGCCTTGGCTGAGAAATATTTGCCAAAAGGTGTTGGTTCAATCTTTACCTTCCATGTCAAAGGTGGAGAGGCAGAAGCCCGCAAGGTGATTGATAATCTGGAAATCTTCTCTGACCTGGCAAACGTAGCAGATGCCAAATCTCTTGTTGTCCATCCAGCCACAACTACTCACGGTCAATTGTCAGAAAAAGACCTAGAAGCAGCAGGTGTCACACCCAACCAAATTCGCTTGTCGATCGGACTTGAAAATGTAGAGGATTTGATTGAAGATTTGCGCTTGGCCTTGGAAAAAATTTAAAGTAAAAGAAGATAAACAGTGGGTTTCGACTCACTGTTTTTGATTTTCCATCAGGCATGATATAATGGTTACAGAAGTCTAGAAAGAGGAAAGTTATGAACGAAATCAAATGTCCCAGCTGTGGGGAAGTCTTTACAGTAAATGAAAGTCAGTATGCCGAACTTTTATCCCAAGTGAGAACGGCAGAGTTTGATAAGGAATTACACGATCGCATGGAGCAGGAGCTGGCCTTGGCTGAGCAAAAGGCCATGAATGAGCAACAGTCCAAACTGGCTCAAAAAGATCAAGAAATTGCTCAATTACAGAGTCAAATCCAAAAGTTTGATACAGAGAAGGAATTGGCCAAGAAAGAAGTTGAACAGACAAGCCATGAGGCCTTATTGGCCAAGGACAAGGAAGTACTTGCCTTGGAAAACCAACTGACTACCTTGCGTTTAGAGCATGAAAATCAACTGCAAAAGACCCTTTCTGACTTAGAAAAAGAACGCGATCAGGTTAAAAATCAGCTCCTCTTGCAAGAAAAGGAAAATGAGTTATCTTTGGCTTCCGTTAAGCAGAATTACGAAGCTCAACTTAAGGCAGCTAATGAACAAGTCGAATTTTACAAGAACTTTAAAGCTCAACAATCCACAAAAGCTATCGGGGAAAGTTTGGAACAGTATGCAGAGAGTGAGTTCAATAAGGTTCGTAGTTTTGCCTTTCCAAATGCCTACTTTGAGAAGGATAACAAGGTTTCTGCGCGTGGTTCTAAAGGTGACTTTATCTTCCGTGAGTGCGATGAAAATGGAGTCGAAATCATTTCCATCATGTTTGAAATGAAAAATGAAGCGGACGGAACAGAGAAAAAAACATAAGAATGCGGATTTTTTTACAAGGAATTGGACAAGGACCGTCGGGAGAAGAACTGTGAATATGCCGTTTTGGTGACCATGTTAGAAGCAGATAACGACTACTTTAACACAGGGATTGTTGACGTCAGCCACGAGTATGAAAAAGATGTATGTGGTTCGTCCTCAGTTCTTTATCCAGTTAATTGGTCTCCTGCGAAATGCGGCGCTTAATTCCCCTTAAAATACAAACAAGAGTTGGCCTTGGTTCGCGAGCAAAATATCGATATTACACATTTTGAGGAAGATTTGGATGCCTTTAAACTAGCTTTTGCTAAAAACTACAACTCTGCTTCAACCAACTTTGGTAAAGCAATCGATGAAATCGATAAGGCTATTAAGCGTATGGAAGAGGTCAAGAAGTTCCTGACCACATCCGAAAACCAACTCCGCCTCGCAAACAATAAATTGGAAGATGTTTCAGTTAAAAAATTGACCAGAAAAAATCCAACCATGAAAGCGAAGTTTGAAGCGCTGAGGGGGGAGTGAGGTTACTTTAAAAACAGGAGTTCCTATGAAAAAATCTTTGAAATTCTCGGAAATTTATATTGCTTATTTACCATTAATTGTATTTTTTCTTAATCTCCTATATGGTCTTTTAAATATTGAAGGCGTAGGCGATACTGACTCAAGATATAATTTAATCTTTGCTATTTTTGGATTTATTCCAACTATATTCGGTTATGGAATTAGTTTTTTGGCTAATCTTCTGGTGGGGATATCTTATGTGCGAAAAGCAAAAAATGAATCGAAACGCATCATTGCTTTTCTATTGATTGGAAATATTTTTTTAGCAATTTTTCTGATTTTTTTGCTAAGATTTAAAATGATCGTTTCCTTTGACTTTATAAAAGATATTGACCTTTGGAGTTTCATTTTTTCATTATTTTTATTTCCGTATTTAGATTGGATTTATCAAAAGGAAGACTATAATCCAAAATTAAGTCGCAAGTTACTCATTCTATTTTTGATTGGTATTTTTTCTCCATTTGTAGGAAGTAGAATTCAAATCCACTTTAGAAATAATGCTAAAGTTCAACAATTAAAAGAGTTTTATTCTTCTAGGGGAATGAATTATGATGTTGCTCTTAAAAGCGTAGAAATAGATAGTAACGTTTCAGATATTAGTATTTTTGATGTATCGGATAATGGGATAACGATTCAAGTAGGTGCTAAGTACATTCGTCAAAAATTAAAATATGTTACTTTCATTGATGAACAATATGGCCTAAAGGAATTTATAAAAAATGCTGTTTCAAGTGATGAAGCTCAAATAGTTCTAAAAGATTTTAGATCAGTAGTGGAAGATGCTATTAAAAAGAAAGGTTATGATTTATCTGTATTTGATGCTGAAGATCAGCCATTAGCTAGTCCAGGTTTTCAAATATCACGTTCATTTAGAATCACTTCTTTTATTAAAGAAAAAGCAGTTCAAAATCAAAACTCATCTAGTCCAGAAAAACAAGCATTTGGAGGATATGCAGCAATTTCTCCTAAAGACTATATGAAAGAGGGAGCCCTTCGTTTACGTTTAACACTTAGTGAACGTGACAAATTGAAGTTAGATGACATTGATTTTTCAAGACTCTCCGATGGACACTACATGATCAATAATGACTATTTTATAGTGAACAACGGAATGTATACAATAGTTGAAGATGAAGATGATTTTGAAAATTTTTTACTGAGAGAATTTAGTAAACAATTTTATTTGGAGGATTTTTATAAAATTGAAAAGCTTGATTAAATTATTAGCAAATAAAGATGTAAAAATTTCTTTATAATATTTGTATTCGATTATCTTCATATTTAGTAGTTGTTGCAGTTTATATAGCAATTTTGGGTTTGTTTTTTTATTGTTTAAACAAAATATTATTGCAGTACGTTATCTGTTATTTTTGTCGGTATTATTTATAGTTATTGGCATCTTTTTAAGTTTATTGACATGGAAAGTTCTTCTATATTGGAAGGAGACTTTGATTGATTTTAAGAAATATCAATCTTTCTTTGAACACAGTGTTAGTCATTCCAATAAGTTTAATAAGAAATTTAATGAAGTAAGTTTTGAATTAATCACAGGAGAATTATCTTACCTCAGAGGAGATTTTTTATTAGCACTTAGTCAATATTCAAATATCAATCTTTCTAATATTTCTAAAAAAAATAGAAAAATATTTGAATTTAAGAAATTATATTATGAATTTCTATCTTCTATCCATCTTCAAGATGCGCAAGGTATTGCTTTCATTGAGGAACAATTGTCCAAGGCTGCAGATTGTAAAGGTGGTAAGGCTAAATTCGTTGCACAAGCCCAAACCATAAAAGATATTGTGTTTAATAAAGAACCAAACGACTACTTCGATACAACTGAACCAGAAAATAAGCTAGCTCGAATCAAGTTCTCATATTACGGAGCTCTCAATGCTCAGCTAAAAGGAGATGAAGCTCGTGTTCGTAGTTTGTTTGAAAGTATCGCCCATGAAAATCCAGAACTCTTTTATGTACAGGAAGCTAGGAAGTATTTAGAAAAATGAGCTGATATAGTTTTAAAATCTGTCTAAGATAGAATATGTTGATGTAAAGTAAAAAGGGAAATATAAAGCAAAAATGAACGGTATTATCAACTTAAAAAAAGAAGCGGGGATGACCTCGCATGATGCGGTTTTTAAGCTGCGTAAGATTTTGGGAAACAAGAAAATTGGTCATGGTGGGACCTTGGATCCAGATGTGGTGGGTGTTTTGCCCATTGCGGTTGGTAAGGCGACACGCATGGTCGAGTTTATGCAGGACGAGGGCAAGGTCTATGAGGGAGAAATCACTCTAGGATATTCAACGACGACTGAGGATGCTAGTGGGGAAGTAGTCGCAGAAACTCCTGTTTTGTCGCCCTTGGATGAAACCATTGTCGATGAAGCGATTGCGAGTCTGACTGGGCCTATTACTCAGATTCCGCCTATGTACTCGGCTGTCAAGGTCAATGGTCGTAAGCTCTATGAGTATGCGCGTGCTGGTCAGGAAGTGGAGCGTCCAGAACGTCAGGTGACTATTTATCAATTTGAGAGGACGAGTCCGATTTCTTATGAGGATGACCTCGCACGTTTTACATTTCGTGTGAAATGTAGTAAGGGGACTTATATCCGTACCTTGTCTGTTGACTTGGGAGAGAAGCTGGGTTATGCGGCCCATATGTCCCATTTGACTCGGACGAGTGCAGCAGGTTTACAACTAGAAGATGCTCTTACCTTGGACGAAATTGCTGAAAAAGTAGAGGCTGGTCAACTGGACTTTCTCCATCCTCTTGAAATTGGAACAGGGGACCTTGTTAAAGTTATCCTAACTCCAGAAGAGGCTACAGAAGTGCGCTTTGGTCGTTTTATCGAGCTAGACCAAACGGACCAAGAATTAGCTGCCTTTGAGGGAGATACATTGCTAGCCATTCTAGAAAAGAGGGACAATTTCTACAAGCCAAGAAAGGTTTTTGGCTAGTCTAACTGGAGTGTGGGGATGGATTTGTTTCCCCTAGACTATCCAAATCAGACTATAAATTTTGCAAAAAATGTGATAGAATAGACGACGGATAAAAAAACGGAGGATAGCATGCAAAATAGACCAATCATTATCGGAGTGACAGGTGGTTCTGGTGGTGGTAAAACCAGTGTTTCAAGAGCCATTTTATCGCATTTTCCTGATGAAAAGATTTCCATGATTGAGCATGATTCTTACTACAAGGATCAGTCTCACTTGACCTTTGAAGAGCGTGTCAAAACCAACTACGACCATCCATTTGCCTTTGATACAGACTTGATGATTGAGCAGATTAAGGAATTGTTGGCGGGGCGCCCAGTAGACATTCCGACTTATGACTATACAGAGCATACACGGAGTAGCAAGACCTATCGTCAGGAGCCTCAGGATGTCTTTATCGTTGAGGGGGGATTCTGGTCTTGGAGGACAAGCGCTTGCGTGATTTGATGGATATCAAGATTTTTGTGGATACTGATGATGATGTGCGCATTATTCGTCGGATCAAGCGTGATATGGAAGAGCGTGGCCGTAGCCTTGACAGTGTCATTGAGCAGTACTTAGGTGTAGTTAAACCCATGTACCACCAGTTTATCGAGCCGACTAAGCGTTATGCAGATATCGTCATTCCTGAGGGAGTCAGCAATACCGTTGCTATTGATCTTTTGACGACAAAAATTGCAAAGATTTTGGAAGAAGCGCGAAACAGTAAATAATCAGATGAGGAGGCCTAGCCTCCTTTTTCTATTTTTCCTTTAGTTTCAGTAGGAAAAAGGTGATTTTTAAGCATGTTTTTGGTATAATAATACCCATGGAAAAGCAAGAAAATGAATAGTAGGTGGAGATGGAAAAGTATTTATCGGTAACAACTTTGACCAAGTATCTGAAAATGAAATTCGATAAAGACCCTTACTTGGAACGGGTCTATTTAACTGGTCAAGTTTCCAACTTTCGTAAACGACCTACTCACCAATATTTCTCCTTAAAAGATGATCATGCAGTCATTCAAGCGACCATCTGGTCTGGGATTTATCAAAAATTAGGTTTCGACCTCGAAGAGGGAATGAAAATCAATGTGATTGGGCGTGTGCAGGTCTATGAACCCAGTGGGAGCTACTCTATCATCATTGAAAAGGCTGAACCCGATGGGGTTGGGGCGCTCGCAATTCAGTTTGAACAACTCAAGAAAAAATTGACGGAAGAAGGTCTGTTTCAAGAACGTTTCAAGCAACCTCTTCCCCAGTTTGCTAAGCGAATCGGTGTGGTAACCAGCCGTAGTGGAGCCGTTATTCGTGATATTATCACGACCGTCAGCAGACGCTTTCCAGGTGTTGATATCCTTCTCTATCCGACTAAGGTACAAGGTGATGGAGCTGCGGAGGAAATTGCTCGAAATATTGCGCGTGCCAATCAACGTGAGGACCTAGATGTTCTCATCATTGGTCGCGGTGGTGGTTCCATAGAGGATCTCTGGGCCTTTAACGAAGAAATTGTGGTACGGGCTATTTTTGAATCTCGTTTGCCAGTTATCTCCAGTGTTGGGCATGAGACGGATGTGACCTTGGCGGATTTTGTGGCAGATAGACGAGCTGCGACGCCAACAGCTGCAGCTGAACTGGCAACACCTGTAACCAAGTTGGATCTCTTGACCCATTTGCAAAATCAAGAAAAACGGATGGCAACGGCAGTACGAAATGTCCTATCTAAAAAACAAGAAGCTTTGAAAAAATGCAGTCAGTCTGTTATCTTTAGACAGCCAGAGCGCTTGTATGATGGCTATTTGCAACGCTTGGATCAACTACAACTGCGTTTAAAACAAAGTTTGCGAACACGAATTTCTGATAGCAACCAATTAGTCCAAGCTAGGATGCATCGTCTGGTACAATTATCACCTATAACTAAAATACAACGCTATCAGGATCGGCTTTCTCAGTTAGATAAGCTCCTACGTAGCCAAATGGCGTTGGTTTATGATGCCAAGGTTGCTGAAGTGAAGCGACTTTCAGAAGCTTTGTTGATGTTGGATACCAGTCGAATTGTGGCTCGTGGCTATGCTATTGTCAAAAAAGAAGATTCTGTTGTGGATTCAGTTGAGAGTTTGAAGAAAAAAGACCAAGTGACGCTTTTGATGCGAGATGGTCAAGTAGAATTAGAGGTTAAAGATGTCAAAACAAAAGAAATTTGAGGAAAATCTAGCAGCACTGGAGACCATTGTCCAAAGTTTGGAAAATGGTGAAATCGCTCTAGAAGATGCGATTGCTGCCTTTCAAAAGGGCATGATTTTGTCAAAAGAGCTCCAAGCGACGCTGGACAAGGCTGAAAAGACCTTGGTCAAGGTCATGCAAGAAGACGGAACAGAAAGTGATTTTGAATGAAGAAGCAAGAAAAATTAGCTCTTGTGGAGTCGGCTTTGGAAGATTTTTATGGAGACCAGCAGTTTGCCTCTAGTTTACGAGAGTCTGTTCTCTATTCCATTCATGCTGGTGGCAAGCGTATTCGGCCTTTTCTCTTGTTAGAAGTTTTGGAATCCCTGAAAGTGCTTATCCAACCAGCACACGCGCAGGTGGCTGCGGCTTTGGAAATGATTCATACAGGAAGTTTGATTCACGATGATCTTCCTGCCATGGATGATGATGATTACCGTCGGGGACGTTTGACCAACCATAAGAAATTCGGTGAAGCTATGGCAATATTGGCAGGAGATGCCTTGTTCCTAGATCCCTATGCCTTGATAGCGCAGGCAGATTTGCCCAGTCAGATCAAGGTGGACTTGATTGCCAACCTATCCCTTGCTTCAGGAAGTCTGGGAATGGTTGCAGGGCAGGTTTTAGATATGGAAGGCGAACACCAGCACTTGTCTTTGGAAGAGCTCCAGACCATTCATGCCAATAAAACTGGAAAATTGCTAGCCTATCCCTTTCAAGCAGCTGCTATCATAGCTGAATTAGCACCAGAAATCCAAGTAAAACTGAAAACGGTTGGTGAATTGATTGGACTGGCCTTTCAAGTCAGAGATGATGTGCTGGATGTGACCGCTAGTTTTGAGGAAATCGGCAAGACTCCACAAAAGGATTTACAGGCAGAAAAGTCAACCTATCCTGCCTTGTTGGGCTTGGAAGAGGCCATTGCCTTTTGTAACCAAACTTTGGATCAAGCCGAGGCTAAATTAGAAGAAATTGCCCAGCAGGTTCTCTTTGAAACAGCACCGATTGTGAAAATAGTAGAAAGTTTGAGAATCAATGGCTAAGGAAAGAGTGGATGTACTAGCTTATAAACAGGGCTTGTTTGAAACGCGAGAACAGGCCAAGCGCGGTGTAATGGCAGGTCTAGTCGTAGCAGTCCTTAATGGAGAACGCTTTGACAAACCAGGAGAGAAAATCCCAGATGATACTGAACTAAAACTCAAGGGTGAAAAGCTCAAGTATGTCAGTCGAGGTGGTCTAAAACTGGAAAAGGCTTTGCAGGTCTTTGATTTATCAGTGGATGGCGCAACCACGATTGATATTGGGGCCTCCACTGGAGGATTTACTGACGTCATGTTGCAAATGGTGCTGAGTTGGTCTTTGCAGTTGATGTTGGTACCAATCAGTTGGCTTGGAAATTACGTCAAGACCCTCGGGTTGTCAGCATGGAGCAGTTCAATTTCCGCTATGCTGAAAAGACTGATTTCGAGCAGGGACCTAGCTTTGCCAGTATTGATGTGAGTTTCATTTCCCTTAGTCTAATCCTACCTGCCTTGCACCGCGTCTTGGCTGATCAAGGTCAGGTGGTAGCTCTGGTTAAGCCCCAGTTTGAAGCAGGTCGTGAGCAGATTGGAAAGAATGGAATCATTCGCGATGCCAAGGTTCATCAAACTGTCCTTGAATCTGTCACTGCTATGGCAGTTGATCAAGGTTTTTCAGTGCTTGGATTAGACTATTCACCAATCCAAGGTGGACATGGAAATATTGAATTTCTGGCATATTTGAAAAAGGAAGAGGGAGCAAGTAACCAAGTTGCCCCTGAAATAGAAAAAGTTGTAGAGAGAGCACATAGAGAATTTAAAGATGAATAAAAAAGAGAGACTTGAAAAAATTAGAAGATTTGTAACAGATTATCAAATCGGAACACAGGAAGAAATCGTTGAGCATTTAAAAGAAGCAGGTATCTCTGCCACTCAAGCGACGGTGTCACGAGATATTAAGGAACTGGGTATTGTAAAAATTCCCTTGAAGAACAATAAATACATCTATGAATTGCCAAAAACAATTGTAAGAAGTTTGCAGTTGGCTGAGAATAACATAGTAGGTTCTGAGCGCATGGGAAATATGATCAATCTGGATGTCATTCCTGGGAATACTGCCTTTGTCAAAGGACAGCTGGTGGACGCTTTTTCAGAGCAGATTTTCAACTGTTTGGCAGACGACAACTCAATTTTGATTATCTTGAGAAATGAAGAAGACGCCAAGGAAATGTTTGAACAAGTAAAAAATTGGTAGGTTTATATGTTACTTGAAATTTCGATAAAAAACTTTGCCATTATAGAGGCGATTTCGCTCAATTTTGAAAAAGGCATGACAGTCTTAACTGGTGAAACAGGTGCTGGGAAATCGATCATCATCGATGCTATGAACATGATGTTAGGAGCTAGAGCGACTACAGATGTTATTCGTCATGGTGCTCCCAAGGCCGAGATTGAAGGACTTTTTTCTGTTGAGAATAGCCGTTCTTTACAAGAACTCTTTGAAGAGCAAGGGTTGGAGTTGGGGGATGAAATTATCATCCGTCGTGAAATTCTTCAAAATGGGCGAAGTGTAAGTCGCGTGAATGGGCAGATGGTCAATCTTTCTGTTTTGCGTGCAATTGGCCAGCATCTTGTCGATATTCATGGTCAACATGACCAAGAAGAGTTAATGCGTCCGCAACTGCATATCCAGATGTTGGATGAGTTTGGTGATGCAGCTTTCTTGGACTTGAAGGAGACCTATCAGACAAGCTTTGACGCCTATCGCAAAATGCGCAAGCAGGTTCTTGAAGTCAAGAAAAACCAGCAGGAACACAAGTCTCGCATTGAGATGTTGGAATTTCAAATGGCAGAGATTGAAGCAGCAAACTTGCGGGCTGGTGAAGACTTAGCTCTCAACCAAGAACGAGATAAGCTTCTCAATCATAAATATTGCGGATACGCTAACTAATGCCTACACTATGTTGGACAATGAGGAATTCTCCAGTCTTGCTAATGTCCGTTCCGCCATGAATGACATGGAAAGTGTTGAAGAATACGACCCTGAATACCGTGAAATTTCAACTTCTCTATCAGAGACCTACTATGTTTTAGAAGATATTACCAAGCGTTTGGAAGATATCATTGAAAATCTAGATTTTGATGCCAATCGCCTCATGCAGGTTGAGAATCGCTTAGACCTTCTGAATACTATTACCCGTAAATACGGTGGGACTGTGGACGATGTTTTGCTTTATTTTGCCAAGATTACGGATGAGTACAATCTCTTGACGGGTAATAACCTTTCTTCCGAAGACATGGAAGCAGAGCTCAAGAAATTGGAAGTTAATCTTGTTGATTTGGCAGGTCAGCTTGCATCTGCTCGTCATGATTTGGCCCAGCAACTCGAAGCTGAGATTAAGCAGGAATTGCAAGACCTCTATATGGAGAAGGCACAGTTCCAGGTTCGCTTTAGTAAGGGCAAATTTAGTCGGGAGGGGAATGAAACGGTCGAGTTTTACATTTCCACCAACCCAGGTGAGGACTTTAAACCCTTGGTTAAGGTTGCATCTGGTGGGGAATTGTCTCGTCTCATGCTTGCTATCAAATCTGCCTTTTCTCGTAAAGAGGGCAAGACCAGTATTGTCTTTGATGAGGTGGATACGGGAGTTTCAGGTCGTGTGGCCCAAGCCATAGCTCAGAAGATTCATAAGATTGGCCAGCATGGTCAGGTTTTAGCAATCTCTCACCTACCACAAGTAATTGCCATCGCGGATTATCAATTCTTTATTGAAAAGATTAGCGATGAGCACTCAACGGTGTCGACGGTTCGCCTCTTGACTTTAGAAGAACGAGTAGAGGAAGTAGCTAAAATGTTGGCTGGGGAAAATGTAACCGAAGCTGCCCTTACCCAAGCCAAAGAATTATTGCAAACGAGGGAGAAATAAATGACAGATTATTATGTAATTGGAGATGTCCATGGAAAAGCTAGTATGCTGGAAGACCTTCTCAAAACTTGGGATGGTCAGACCCAGTTGCTTTTTCTAGGGGATTTGATTGACCGCGGTGAGGATAGTCGCTGTGTTCTTGAAATGGTTAAGGACTTAGTGGACAATCAAGGGGCTATCTGTTTGTCAGGAAATCACGAGTATATGTTTTTGACTTGGCTCGATGACCCAGAAGAAAGTTATGACCACTATCGCCGCAATGGTGGTGATACAACCATTAACTCTATTTTAGGTCGTCCCTTGGATGCACCAGTTGATGGCGTAGAAGATGCCAAACGTGTTGCGACAGAAGCAGCGGACTTGGTCGAATTTATTCGTCAAATGCCATTTGTAGTAGAGACAGACAAGTATATCTTTGTTCACGCAGGTATTGATTTGACTTTGGATGATTGGCATGAAACCACAGATTACAAGAAAGTCTGGCTCAGAAAACCATTCCACGAAGCTGAAAATCATACCGGGAAAACCATTGTCTTTGGGCATACACCGGTTTATGGTTTGCTGAAGCAAGACCGAGGTACTGCTGAGCTTTGGATGACAGAAGATGGCAAGATTGGCATGGATGGAGGAGCTGTCTATGGCGGTGTCCTTCATGGAATCGTCTTTACAGACCAAGGAATGACAGAACACCACTTTATCGAGAATGATGGTTTTGTTGCCGAAGATTAGTACTCCTAGCAGGGTATGGTCTTGTCAAAATGTTAAAAACAATTTATAATTAATAGATACCCTGAAAGGAAGAGCATCATGAACTTAGAAGAATTAAAAAAACGACAGGAGAAAATCCGGAACTTCTCTATTATCGCCCATATTGACCATGGGAAATCAACCCTAGCAGACCGCATTTTGGAAAAGACGGAGACGGTTTCTAGTCGTGAAATGCAAGCCCAGCTTTTGGATAGTATGGATCTTGAGCGTGAACGTGGGATTACCATTAAACTCAATGCCATCGAGTTGAATTACACTGCGAAAGATGGGGAGACCTATATTTTCCACTTGATTGACACGCCAGGGCACGTGGACTTTACCTATGAAGTGTCGCGTTCGCTAGCTGCCTGTGAAGGAGCGATTTTGGTGGTTGATGCGGCCCAAGGGATTGAGGCGCAAACTCTTGCTAACGTTTATCTAGCTTTGGACAATGATTTGGAAATTCTGCCAGTCATTAACAAGATTGACCTACCAGCAGCCGATCCAGAACGTGTTCGTACAGAGATTGAGGATGTCATTGGACTGGATGCCAGCGAAGCGGTCTTAGCTTCAGCCAAAGCTGGTATTGGTATTGAAGAAATTCTTGAGCAGATCGTAGAGAAAGTGCCAGCCCCAACTGGTGATGTAACGGCGCCACTCAAAGCCTTGATTTTCGACTCGGTCTATGATGCTTACCGTGGGGTTATCCTCCAAGTGCGTGTTATGGACGGAGTGGTTAAACCTGGCGATAAAATTCAACTCATGAGCAATGGCAAGGCCTTTGATGTGACGGAGGTGGGAATTTTCACGCCGAAAGCAGTAGGGCGTGATTTCCTAGCCACAGGTGACGTTGGTTATATTGCGGCTTCCATCAAGACGGTTCAAGATACGCGTGTTGGTGATACAGTGACCCTAGCAAGCAATCCAGCAGCAGAACCGCTAGACGGCTACAAGCAGATGAATCCTATGGTCTTTGCAGGTCTTTACCCAATCGATTCAAACAAGTACAATGACCTTCGTGAAGCCCTTGAAAAATTGCAACTTAACGATGCTAGCTTGCAGTTTGAACCAGAAACATCTCAGGCGCTTGGATTTGGTTTCCGTTGTGGATTCCTTGGACTTCTCCATATGGATGTTATCCAAGAGCGTTTAGAGCGTGAGTTCAACATTGACCTCATCATGACAGCTCCGTCTGTTATTTATAAGGTTAACCAAACTGATGGTGAGTCTATGGATGTGTCTAACCCCTCTGAATTTCCAGACCCAACTAAGATCGCGACCATTGAAGAACCTTATGTTAAAGCGCAAATCATGGTACCGCAGGAGTTTGTCGGAGCAGTTATGGAACTAGCTCAGCGCAAACGTGGTGACTTTGTAACCATGGATTATATTGATGACAATCGTGTCAATGTTATCTATCAAATTCCGCTTGCTGAAATCGTCTTTGACTTCTTTGATAAGCTCAAGTCTTCAACGCGCGGTTATGCAAGCTTTGACTACGAATTGTCAGAGTACCGCCCATCTAAGCTAGTGAAAATGGATATCCTTCTCAATGGTGATAAGGTCGATGCACTCAGCTTTATCGTTCACAAGGATTTCGCCTACGAACGTGGGAAACTCATCGTGGATAAGCTCAAGAAAATCATCCCTCGTCAACAATTTGAGGTGCCGATTCAAGCAGCTATTGGGCACAAGATCGTGGCCCGTACTGATATCAAGGCCCTTCGTAAGAATGTACTTGCTAAGTGTTACGGAGGTGACGTTTCTCGTAAACGCAAACTCCTTGAAAAACAAAAAGCTGGTAAGAAACGCATGAAAGCTATCGGATCAGTAGAAGTCCCACAAGAAGCCTTCCTCAGCGTTTTGAGTATGGATGAAGAATAGAAATATAAAATAAAACTCTTGAAGATTTCTCAAGAGTTTTTTGTGTTTTTGATGAACCAAGTTATCACATACGAAAGTTGGATAAATACAAAAATCAGTTTATCATGTCTTCTTTTTATTTTTTTTACGAATAGATAGATGAGTAGAAAGAAGAAATGGAGTTTCTTATGAAAATTGATAACTATGAAATCTATAAATTGCGCAAAGCTGGCCTGACCAATCAACAGATTTTAACTGTTCTTGAATACGATGAGACTGTAGATCAGGAGCTCTTGCTAGGTGATATTGCAGAACTATCGGGGTGTCGTAATCCTGCGGTCTTTATGGAACGCTATTTCCAGATAGATGATGCACAGTTGGAGAAGGAGTTCCAAAAATTCCCATCCTTCTCGATTCTAGACGACTGTTATCCTTGGAATCTGAGTGAGATTTATGATGCTCCAGTGCTCTTGTTTTATAAAGGAAATCTGGACTTGTTAAAGTTTCCGAAAGTTGCTGTTGTGGGGAGTCGTTCTTGTTCGAGCCAAGGTGCTAAGTCGGTCCAGAAAATTATCCAAGGTTTGGAAAATGAGTTAATCGTGGTCAGTGGTTTAGCCAAAGGGATTGATACGGCTGCCCACATGGCTGCACTCCAGAATGGAGGAAGAACGATTGCTGTGATTGGAACAGGATTGGATGTGTTTTATCCTAAAGCCAATAAACGCTTGCAGGAGTACATTGGCAATGACCATCTGGTTCTCAGTGAATATGGACCTGGCGAGCAACCTCTGAAATTTCATTTTCCAGCTCGTAATCGCATCATTGCTGGCCTTTGCCGTGGTGTGATCGTTGCAGAGGCAAGGATGCGTTCTGGTAGTCTTATTACCTGTGAGCGAGCTATGGAAGAAGGACGCGATGTTTTGCCATTCCAGGAAACATTTTAGATGGCCATTCAGATGGCTGTCACCACCTGATTCAAGAGGGAGCAAAACTGATTTCCAGCGGTCAAGATGTGTTGGCTGAGTTTGAATTTTAAGGAGAAATTGTTCATTCAGATAAACTTTTCTTCTATACTATAGGAGTTAAGTCTTGACAGGTCTTTAAAAATGGTTTACACTTTATAAAGTTTATTACTTTGAAAAGGTGTGATAGTGTGGCTACGGCAACAAAGAAGAAAAAATCAACAGTTAAAAAAAATCTAGTCATCGTGGAGTCGCCTGCCAAGGCGAAAACGATTGAGAAATATCTAGGACGCAATTACAAGGTTCTAGCCAGTGTAGGGCATATTCGAGATTTGAAAAAATCCAGTATGTCAGTTGATATTGAAAATAATTATGAACCGGAATATATCAATATTCGAGGAAAAGGTCCTCTCATCAATGACCTGAAAAAAGAAGCCAAAAAGGCCAATAAAGTCTTTCTAGCGAGTGACCCGGACCGTGAAGGAGAAGCGATTTCCTGGCATTTGGCACATATTCTCGATCTGGATGAGAATGATACCAACCGTGTGGTCTTTAATGAAATCACCAAGGATGCAGTGAAAAACGCTTTTAAAGAACCTCGCAAGATTGATATGGACTTGGTCGACGCCCAACAAGCTCGTCGTGTCTTGGACCGCTTGGTAGGCTATTCGATTTCGCCAATTTTGTGGAAAAAGGTCAAGAAGGGCTTATCAGCAGGGCGCGTGCAGTCTGTTGCCCTTAAGCTCATCATTGACCGCGAAAATGAGATCAATGCCTTCCAACCAGAAGAATACTGGACAATTGATGGTGTCTTTAAAAAGGGAACCAAGCAATTTCAGGCTTCTTTCTATGGTATGAATGGCAAAAAGATGAAATTGACCACCAATGAAGAGGTCAAAGAAGTCTTGTCCCATCTAACGAGTAAAGATTTTACAGTGGATCAGGTAGATAAGAAGGAGCGCAAACGCAATGCACCACTGCCTTATACGACCTCAACCATGCAAATGGATGCTGCTAACAAAATCAATTTCCGTACTCGTAAGACAATGATGGTTGCCCAACAGCTCTATGAAGGGATTAATATCGGATCGGGCGTGCAAGGTTTGATTACTTATATGCGTACAGACTCGACCCGTATCAGTCCTGTGGCTCAAAATGAAGCGGCAAGCTACATTAATGACCGTTTTGGTAGCAAGTATTCCAAGCATGGTAGCAAGGTAAAGAATGCCTCAGGTGCTCAAGATGCCCACGAAGCCATTCGTCCATCTAGCGTCTTTAACACACCTGAAAGCATCGCTAAGTACTTGGACAAAGATCAGCTCAAACTTTATACCCTTATCTGGAACCGTTTTGTGGCTAGCCAGATGACAGGTGCTATCTTTGATACCATGGCTGTCAAGCTCTCTCAAAATGGAGTCCAGTTTGCAGCAAATGGTAGCCAAGTTAAGTTTGATGGGTATCTTGCTATCTACAATGACTCTGACAAACAAGATGTTGCCTGACATGGCTGTTGGAGATGTGGTCAAACAGGTGAATAGCAAGCCAGAACAACATTTCACCCAACCACCTGCTCGCTATTCAGAAGCGACGCTTATCAAGACCTTGGAAGAAAATGGAGTTGGACGTCCATCAACCTACGCACCAACTATTGAAACCATTCAGAAACGCTATTATGTTCGTCTGGCAGCCAAACGCTTTGAACCAACTGAGTTGGGAGAAATTGTCAATAAACTCATTGTTGAATATTTCCCAGACATCGTAAACGTGACTTTCACAGCTGAGATGGAAGGAAAACTGGATGATGTCGAAGTTGGAAAAGAACAGTGGCAACGTGTTATTGATGAATTTTATAAACCATTCTCCAAAGAAGTAGCCAAGGCTGAAGCTGAAATGGAAAAAATCCAGATCAAGGATGAGCCAGCTGGATTTGACTGTGAGGTCTGTGGTAGTCCAATGGTGATTAAGCTAGGTCGTTTTGGTAAATTCTATGCTTGTAGCAATTTTCCAGACTGCCGTCATACCCAAGCGATTGTTAAGGAGATTGGTGTTGAGTGCCCAAGCTGTCATCAAGGACAAATCATTGAACGCAAAACCAAACGCAATCGTATCTTCTATGGTTGCAACCGCTATCCAGAATGTGAATTTACTTCCTGGGACAAACCGATTGGCCGTGACTGTCCAAAATGCGGACACTTCCTTGTGGAGAAAAAAGTCCGTGGTGGTGGCAAGCAAGTTGTATGTAGTAATGGCGACTACGAAGAGGAAAAGATCAAATAAAATGCAGAGTCCTGAAAATGAATTTCAGGCTCTTTTTACTTGAAGCTTGACAAATTTCCTCACTTTGTGGGAAACTAGTAGAAGATTATTTTATTAGGAGAAGTTATGCGCATTATTTATTTCTGTATTGGTTTTATTTCTTTGGCTCTAGCTCTTGTAGGTGTTGTCTTGCCGCTCTTGCCAACAACTCCCTTTCTTTTGCTGTCTATCGCTTGTTTTTCCAAATCTTCTAAGCGTTTTGAAGACTGGCTTTATCATACCAAGCTTTATCAGACTTATGTAGCCGACTTTCGGGAAACCAAGTCAATCGCGCGAGAACGCAAGAAAAAAATCATTGTATCCATCTATATCTTGATGGGAATTTCTATTTATTTTGCCCCTCTTTTGCCAGTCAAAATCGGTCTGGGAGCCTTGACTGTCTTTATCACCTATTATCTCTTTAAAGTTATTCCTGACAAAGAATAGATAAAAATAGTAGGTATTTGCCTTGATAAAAATAAAAGCATATTTAAAATAATATGATATAATAAATTCAAAGAAAACATCAAGGAGAATCAAATGATTTACGAATTTTGTGCTGAAAATGTGACCTTGCTTGAAAAAGCGATGCAGGCTGGAGCTCGTCGAATCGAACTTTGTGACAATCTAGCAGTAGGAGGAACAACACCTAGCTATGGAGTGACCAAGGCAGCGGTTGAACTGGCAGCTAACTACGACACCACCATCATGACCATGATTCGTCCCCGTGGTGGCGACTTTGTCTATACTGATCTTGAAATAGCAATTATGCTAGAAGACATTCGTTTGACTGCTCAGGCTGGAAGTCAAGGGGTTGTATTTGGGACATTAACTGCTGATAAAAAGTTAGATAAGCCTAATCTTGAGAAGCTGATTGCCGCATCTAAAGGAATGGAAATTGTCTTTCACATGGCCTTTGATGAATTGAGTGATGAAGACCAGTTGGAAACCATTGACTGGCTCAGCCAAGCCGGTGTCACTCGTATCTTAACTCGTGCTGGTGTGTCTGGCGACTCGCTAGAGAAACGTTTCGCTCATTATCACAGAATTTTGGAACATGCAAAAGGTAAAATTGAAATTCTACCAGGTGGAGGGATTGACTTGGACAACCGTCAAACCTTTATCGACCAGCTGGGTGTGACACAATTGCATGGAACTAAGGTTGTCTTTTAAAAAATAGAAAGGAACTGCTAGCTTTTGGTAGCAGTTTTCACTTATGTTTGAAATTTTTAAATCTTACCAGTTTAATAAAGAAAAAGCCCATGCCTATGGTTTTGTAGAAAATGAGCAAGTATGGAACTATAGTTGCCAGATTTTGCAAGGTGACTTTTCCATGACAGTCTCTATCACTCCTGATAATGTGAGTTTTCAGGTTTTTGATCAGGAAACGGGTGACCTCTATCCTCAAGTACATATGGAAAGTATGCGGGGAAGTTTTGTCGGAAGTGTTCGTGAGGCTTGTTTAGAGATTCTCTACCAGATTCGGAAGGCTTGCTTTGATGTGCAGGATTTTATCTGCCCTCAGACTAAGCGTATCATGGCTCAGGTTCAGGAAAAGTATGGAAACCAGTTGGAGTATCTGTGGGAGAAATCACCTGATACGGCAGTGTTAAGACATGAAGGCAATAAAAAGTGGTATGCTGTTTTGATGAGAATACCTTGGGATAGGCTAGATAAGGGGAGAGAAGGGCTAGTCGAAGCAGTCAATATCAAACACGACCAAGTAGCTCATTTACTTTCAAAAAAGGGCATTTATCCAGCTTTTCATATGAACAAACGCTACTGGCTGAGTCTAGCGCTTGATGATAGTTTGCTAGATGAAGAAGTGTTAGAACTCATCGAAAGAAGTTGGAACTTGACTGTGAAAAAATAAAGAAGTCCGCTTGAATTTTCAAATACTTTCAATTAGCAAAATATTCTTTACTGAAGAAATTTTCAGAAAATAATGGATTTTTTCTTGACAAGTGTTTTTAGCTATGCTAAAATACTAAACAAGATATCAAACGAAGGAGAAAGTCAAACATGAAAACAGCTAAGTTTAATCAATTTGCTTTGTTGTTGAGGTACTCGGGCTAGTGCAAAAGCATTAGTCCTGTTTGGCTTACCAAGCGGGAGTAAATCAACATCTCGCTTGGGTATCTAAGCGAGATGTTTTTTTAAAACCACATTTGGAAAAGGGGAAATCTTATGCGAACAGTTGAATTTCTAGATACCAGCCTTCGGGATGGAGAGCAGACACCTGGCGTTAACTTTTCAATCAAGGAAAAAATTGCCATTGCAAGGCAGTTGGAGAAGTGGGGCATTTCAGCAATCGAAGCTGGTTTTCCGGCTGCTAGTCCAGATTCATTTATAGCTGTTCAAGAAATTGCTAAAACCATGAAAAAAACAGCAGTGACAGGATTAGCTCGTTCTGTAAAATCTGATATTGATGCTTGTTATGAGGCTCTTAAGGATGCCAAGTATCCACAAATTCATGTCTTTATCGCTACCAGTCCGATTCACCGCAAGTATAAGCTCAATAAGAGCAAGGAGGAGATTTTAGAAGCTATTAAGGAGCATGTTTCTTATGCACGTTCTAAGTTTGAAATCGTCGAATTTTCTCCTGAAGATGCGACTAGAACAGAGTTGGATTTCCTCTTGCAAGTCGTTCAAACAGCGGTCGATGCAGGGGCGTCTTATATCAATATCCCTGACACGGTTGGATTCACCTCACCAGAAGAATACGGAGCTATTTCAAATACTTGATTGAGAATGTCAAGACCGATCGTCAGATCATCTATTCGCCTCACTGTCATGATGACCTCGGAATGGCAGTGGCTAACAGCCTTTCTGCTGTCAAGAATGGTGCAGGACGTGTCGAAGGAACTATTAATGGCATTGGTGAGCGAGCTGGAAATGCTGCTTTGGAAGAAATAGCAGTGGCTCTCAATATTCGCCAAGATTACTACCAAGCAGAAACAAGTATTGTCCTAAATGAAACCATTAATACGTCAGAAATGGTTTCTCGCTTCTCTGGTATTCCAGTTCCTAAAAACAAGGCTGTTGTTGGTGGCAATGCCTTCTCTCACGAATCTGGTATTCACCAAGATGGAGTCCTTAAAAATCCTCTCACTTATGAGATCATCACACCTGAATTGGTCGGTGTTAAGAGTAATAGTCTTCCGCTTGGAAAATTGTCTGGTCGCCATGCCTTCGTTGAGAAACTAAGAGAATTGGAACTAGATTTTACAGAAGAGGATATCAAACCACTCTTTGCTAAGTTCAAGGCACTGGCCGATAAGAAACAAGAAATCACAGATGCAGATATTCGAGCTCTGGTAGCTGGAACCATGGTTGAAAATCCAGAAGGCTTCCACTTTGATGATTTACAACTTCAAACTCATGCAGATAATGACATTGAAGCGCTCGTTAGCTTAGTCAATATGGATGGTGAGAAAGTTGAATTTAATGCGACAGGGCAAGGTTCCGTTGAAGCGATCTTTAACGCTATCGATAAGTTCTTTAACCAATCTGTCCGCTTGGTGTCCTACACTATTGACGCGGTAACGGATGGAATTGATGCTCAAGCTCGTGTCTTGGTCACTGTTGAAAACAGAGATACAGAAACCATCTTTAACGCGGCAGGTCTTGATTTCGATGTATTGAAGGCTTCGGCTATTGCCTACATCAATGCTAATACTTTTGTTCAAAAAGAGAATGCAGGTGAGATGGGGCGTAGCGTTTCCTACCGAGACATGCCTAGTGTGTAAAGGAGAAGGCTATGACAAAGAAATAGTAGCTCTAGCAGGGGATGGAATCGGTCCAGAAATTATGGAAGCTGGTTTAGCGGTTCTGGAAGCTCTAGCTTCAAAAACAGGCTTTGACTATGAGATTGATAGACGACCTTTTGGAGGTGCAGGTATTGATGCTGCGGGGCATCCTTTACCTGATGAAACCCTCAAGGCATGTAGAGAAGCAGATGCTATTCTCCTAGCGGCTATCGGTAGTCCTCAGTATGATGGGGCAGCGATTCGGCCTGAACAAGGCTTGCTGTCTCTTCGGAAGGAACTCAATCTCTATGCCAATATTCGCCCAGTTAAGATTTTTGAGAGTCTCAAGCATTTGTCACCTCTCAAACCTGAACGAATTGCTGGGGTAGACTTTGTCGTGGTGCGTGAGTTGACAGGCGGGATTTACTTCGGAGATCATCTCCTTGAAGAGCGCAAAGCGCGTGATATCAACGACTACAGCTACGAAGAAGTGAAGCGAATTATTCGCAAGGCATTTGAAATTGCAAGAAATCGCAGAAAAATCGTTACTAGTATCGATAAACAAAATGTTCTAGCGACATCAAAACTCTGGCGCAGAGTAGCTGAGGAAGTCGCGCAGGATTTCCCAGATGTAACCTTGGAGCACCAGTTGGTGGACTCGGCTGCTATGCTTATGATTACCAATCCTGCCAAGTTTGATGTCATCGTAACAGAGAATCTTTTCGGAGATATCTTATCTGATGAATCAAGCGTTCTATCAGGCACACTTGGTGTTATGCCATCAGCCAGTCATTCTGAAAAGGGGCCAAGTCTTTATGAGCCTATTCACGGTTCAGCGCCTGATATTGCAGGTCAAGGAATTGCTAACCCTATTTCCATGATTTTGTCAGTTGCCATGATGCTGAGAGACAGCTTTGGACGTTATGAGGATGCGGAGCGAATCGAGGGTGCTGTTGAAGCTAGTCTAGCGGCTGGCATTTTAACAAGAGATATAGGAGGACAGGCTTCTACTAAGGAAATGACAGAAGCCATCATTGAAAGATTATGAAGATAAATGAAGGAATCACGCTTGCCCTCTTGATTTGGAATTTGCTGGTTTTCTTGATTTATGGTATTGACAAATCCAAGGCAAGAAGAGGTGCTTGGCGCGTTCCAGAGAAAATCTTACTCATTTTATCCTTTATTTGTGGTGGTTTTGGGGCTTGGTTAGCAGGAATCACCTTTCACCACAAGACTAGAAAATGGTACTTTAAAACAGTTTGGTTTCTCGGGATGGGAACCACACTAGTAGCCTTATATTTTATTTGGAGGTAATGGATGGCAGGAAAATCGATTTTTGATAAATTATGGGACCGCCATGTCATCACAGGAGAAGAGGGGCAGCCCCAACTCATGTATGTGGACCAGCACTATATTCATGAAGTGACTAGTCCCCAAGCTTTTCAAGGATTACGAGATGCAGGTCGCAGATTGAGACGGCCAGACTTGACATTTGGAACCTTTGACCACAATGTACCAACGGTTAATATCTACGATATTCGAGATGTCATTTCTAAGGCGCAAATTGATAAGCTTGCTGAAAATGTTGAGGAATTTGGGATTGAACATGCTGCCCACGGTTCTGAAAAGCAGGGCATCGTTCACATGGTTGGTCCAGAGACAGGACGGACCCAACCAGGGAAATTCATCGTCTGTGGAGATAGCCATACAGCAACCCACGGAGCTTTCGGAGCTATCGCCTTTGGGATTGGGACCAGTGAAGTCGAGCATGTCTTTGCTACCCAGACCCTCTGGCAGGTCAAACCTAAGAAAATGCTGGTAGAATTCACTGGTGTTCCTCAAAAAGGAGTTTATTCTAAGGATTACATTCTCGCCTTAATTGCCAAGTATGGCGTTGCTTGTGGTGTTGGCTATGTGGTTGAATATCGTGGACAAGCCATTGATGCACTGACCATGGAAGAGAGAATGACTATCTGCAATATGTCCATCGAGTTTGGCTCCAAGATGGGAATTATGAATCCGGATCAGACTACCTATGACTATCTCAAAGGACGGGAATGCGTTCCCGAAGCTTTCGAGGAGGCGGTTGCTGACTGGAAGACACTTGTCAGCGATAAGGATGCTGTTTATGATAAAGTTATCCGGATGGATGTCTCAGACTTGGCTCCTATGGTGACCTGGGGAACCAATCCTGCTATGGGCGTCGACTTTGACAGTAGTTTTCCAGAAATTAAGGATATGAATGATGAACGAGCTTATCATTACATGAACTTGGAGCCTGGCCAAAAGCCAGCGGATATTGAACTAGGTTATATCTTTATCGGGTCTTGTACCAATGCTCGACTTAGTGACTTACAGCTGGCTGCGCGATTTGTCAAAGGGAAGAAAATTGCTCCCAATCTAACAGCAATCGTAGTACCAGGTTCTCGTCCTGTGAAACGAGCTGCGGAGAGGTTGGGCTTGGATAAGGTATTCTTAGACGCTGGCTTTGAGTGGCGAGACCCAGGTTGCTCAATGTGCCTAGGGATGAATCCGGACAAGGTACCTGATGGCGTCCACTGCGCCTCAACTAGCAACCGTAACTTTGAAGATAGACAGGGCTTTGGTGCTAAAACCCATCTCTGCAGTCCAGCCATGGCAGCTGCGGCGGCCATCGCAGGGCGCTTCGTAGATGTTCGGCAAATGCCAGAGGCCCAGTAAGGAGAGGATATGGAGAAATTTACAGTTTATACGGGAACGACCGTTCCTCTCATGAATGATAACATCGATACTGACCAAATCCTACCCAAGCAGTTTCTCAAGTTAATTGATAAAAAAGGCTTTGGTAAGTACCTTATGTATGCTTGGCGTTATCTGGACGATAACTACACTGAGGATCCAGACTTTGTCTTTAACCGACCTGAATATCGCAAAGCCACTATCCTCATCTCAGGGGATAACTTTGGCGCAGGGTCTTCGAGGGAACACGCAGCTTGGGCACTAGCAGATTATGGCTTTAAGGTCGTGATTGCAGGCTCTTTCGGTGACATTCATTACAATAATGAACTCAATAATGGCATGTTGCCTATTGTTCAGCCCAGAGAGGTTCGAGAGAAACTAGCCCAGCTACAACCGACCGATCAGGTAACTGTGGACTTGAAACAACAGAAAATCATCTCACCAGTTGGAGAATTCACTTTCGAAATTGATAGTGAGTGGAAACACAAACTCTTAAATGGTTTAGATGATATCGGTATTACTTTGCAGTATGAAGACTTGATTGCTGCTTATGAAAAACAACGACCAGCCTACTGGCAGGACTAGAAGAAAAATAGAAAAGGAAATAGAACTATGACAAAACACATTCAATGGAACGGAACACTTTCTCAAGAAGGCTATGACATTTTAAAAGGTGAGGGCGGATGTATTGTATGCCCTACAAAAGTTGGTTACATTATCATGACTAGCGACAAGGCAGGTCTTGAACGCAAATTTGAAGCCAAAGAGCGTAACCGTAACAAACCAGGTGTTGTACTTTGTGGTAGCATGGACGAGCTTCGCGCTTTAGCACAACTCAACCCAGAAATTGAAGCTTTCTACCAAAAACATTGGGACGAAGATATTCTTCTTGGTTGTATCCTTCCTTGGAAACCAGAAGCTTTTGAAAAACTCAAAGCTTATGGGGATGGTCGTGAAGAGCTCATGACCGACGTGCGTGGTACTAGCTGTTTTGTGATTAAGTTCGGGAAAGCAGGAGAACAGTTAGCTGCCAAGCTTTGGGAAGAAGGCAAGATGGTATACGCCTCATCAGCTAACCCATCTGGAAAAGGAAACCGCGGTAAGGTGGAAGGTATCGGAGAACGTATCGAAGGAGCAGTGGACCTTGTCATCGAAGCAGACGACTATGTGGCTTCCATCCAACCGGACAAAACGATTGAAACGCGCTACGAGCAAGGTGTGATGGTTTCTATGGTCGATAAGGACGGAAAAATCATCCCAGAACAAGGAGGAGCCCGTTCAACTTCACCAGCACCAGTTGTGATCCGCAAAGGGCTTGACATTGATAAAATCATGATGCACCTGTCAGATACCTTTAACTCATGGGACTACCGTCAGGGTGAGTATTACTAAGATTGAAAAGAAGTCTAGTGTTAAGAGACATTGAAGCTCCTAACACTGAACTTTTTCTTTAGAATTTCTTTTCTTTTTCTATAGGATATGATATTCTAGATGTGAAATAGGGTTTTGAAATATTAAATACTAACTAGCCTATAATATGAAAATGGAGCTACAAAATGGAAGAAAAATTAAATTATTGGATGATAGTTGCAGGAGGAGGTGGAAAAGTTTGGTCTTTATTTAAAGAAGAAAATATAGCTTGTATAGATTTTGATTCTAATTTATCTAATATTTTAGATTACAATAATCCTGAAGAATTGAAGCAAGGAAAGCAGAGAAATTTATTTATTTGGAAGTTTGCACATGACATAAAAATAAATGATTATATAATAGCTACCTCAGGATTTAACAAAATTTTGGGTATTGGACAATGTGTGAAAACATATTACTTTGATGAAACAAAAACAGAGTTTAAACATTGTATTGGTGTTAATTGGTTGAAAGTAGATGGTGGATGGGAATACCAAAGAAAAAAAGGTACAAGACAAACCATCAACTGGGATAGAAATTCAGAACGTATCAATTTATATAAATCCATTCTAAATGGTACATACAGAAAAAATATAGAGAAAGTTGTTATGAATAAAAATATTGACGATTATTTAGATAAATTAAGAAAATCCAAAAACCTCATCCTCCGTGGTGCACCGGGGACGGGAAAGACTTATCTTGCTAAAGAAATTGCTAAAGAATTAACGGGTGGCAACGAAGACCAAATCGAATTTGTACAGTTTCACCCTTCCTATGATTATACGGATTTTGTAGAGGGGTTGAGACCAATCCTGGTAAATGATGGACAGATTAACTTTGGCTTGCAGGACGGCATTTTTAAGAAGTTTTGTCAGAAGGCTAAAGAAGCTCAAAAAACTGGAGGCCAAGATAATTTTGAGGAGGCTTGGGATCTTTATCTTGAATATGTAAATGGCAGAGATGAAAAAGAATATTTGACAGAATTTTCCTATCTCACAGTAAATAGTAGAAATAATTTTAATATCAATTATGAAACTAAAGCCCAAGGAACTTGCTTAACAAAATCTTATGTTTATGAACTCTATAAAGATGAAAAATATCTGAAACAGCCCTATTATCGTAATCAAGGAAAAAAAGTCCTAGAAACTTTAAAGAAAAGATTTGGTTTGAAAGATTATATTTCTCCAACAGAGATTGACACAGACAAGAAATTCGTTTTCATCATTGATGAGATTAATCGTGGTGAGATTTCTAAGATTTTTGGCGAACTCTTTTTCTCTATCGACCCTGGATATCGTGGTGAAAGCGGGAGTGTTTCCACTCAGTATGCTAATTTACATGAGACGGATGACAAGTTTTATATTCCTGAGAATGTCTACATCATCGGAACAATGAATGATATTGACCGTTCAGTGGACACCTTTGATTTTGCTATGCGTCGTCGTTTCCGTTTTGTTGAAGTTACTGCTGAAAGCCAGCTATACATCCTAGATAACGAACTAGATGGACATGAGGAGGAAGCGAAAAAACGTCTAAGAAACTTGAACGCTGCTATCGAAAACGTTCAGGAGCTAAACAGTCATTATCATATCGGACCAAGTTATTTCCTTAAGTTGCAGGATGTAGATTTTGACTATGAATTACTCTGGTCTGATTACCTCAAACCTCTTTTGGAAGATTACTTACGAGGTTCTTATGAAGAGACTGAAACTCTGGATACATTGAAAAAAGCATTTGATCTGACAAATAACGAGCAAACAAATCAGCAAGAGACTGGTGATAATGATGCGGATAACTGATAATCAGCATAAAATTGCTAAAGAAGACTTTGTAGGAGAATATCCCAAACTTAGTCAAGCACTCCTTGATAAAACACTAGATAACCTATCTCGAGAGGACCGTATCTTTATTTTCCCAAATGATTTGATGAATTCTCCTGATTTAGACAAGGACCAAAAGATTTTGGAAACAGTTAATAAGGAAATCAAGACAGGAAATGTGATTGGTTTTCTGGGCTGTGGTCAAGAAAGATTAACGATTTCCTCTCGTTTTTCTGATGAAAGTAACGACCATTTTTTGCATTATCTTTTACAAAAGGTTCTCAATATCAATCTGACTAGTTTGGATGTCGGTCTATCTCCAGAGGATAAACTCTATCAGCTTTTGATTTACCTCTTTCCCAAGTATTTACAAGCTGCTCTCAGAAAAGGTCTTTATAAGGAATACCAGAGATTTTCTCATAACGATAGTCATGTAAAGGGTGTACTAGATGTTGGAAATCATCTGAAAAAAAATCTCCCTTTTACGGGAAGTATTGCCTATACCACTAGGGAGTTTACCTATGATAATCCACTCATGCAGTTGATTCGACATACGATTGAGTACATAAAGAATCAGAAAAGTTTCGGAGTTCTGCTCGATAGTAATCGTGAAAATATGACAGAAATCACTCGTGTAACTCCAGCTTATAAACTAGCTAATCGTGCCAAGATTATCAGAATGAATAAAATCAAACCCATCCGACACGCCTATTTCAGAGAGTATAGAAAATTACAGGAACTCTGCTTGATGATTCTGAGTAGAGAAAAGCATGGTCTTGGACCTCAGACCCAAAAGGTACATGGCATTCTCTTTGATGTTGCCTGGCTTTGGGAAGAGTATGTTCATACCTTGTTGCCAAAAGGTTTTGTACATTCAAAAAATAGGGATAAAACAGATGGTATTTCAATATTTTTAAACGATGAAAACCATAAAAGGCGTGATCGAAAAGTATACCCAGATTTTTATGATATAGAACGAAAGATTGTTCTAGATGCTAAATATAAAAAACTTGAAGAAACTGAAAAAGGAATCAATCGTGAGGATTTATATCAACTGATTTCCTATTCTTATATTTTAAAAGCTGAGAAAGCTGGACTAATTTTTCCTAGTATGGATCGGACAGTAAATAGTGAGATAGGAAAAGTAGTGGGATACGGAGTCTTGCTTAAAAAGTGGTCTATCCAAATTCCTAAGAAGGCTTTATCCTATAATGAATTTTATGAAATGATGGAAATCACTGAAGAAATTTTTAAAAGGAATATTAATAATGAAGTGGGGAGAAAATAATCTCTTCACTTTTTTTGCTATTTATACAAGTAATTTCCGAACTATATGACTTGGTTATTAAAAATATTTGACAAAAACTGTACTTTGGTGTAGAATTAATTAAGGAAACGTCGGAAAAGACGTAGTGATGCGAAGGCATAGGTAGGTCATTACAAAAGAAACGAGACATCGATATGTTAAATGAATTTCCAATTTTTGATTACGAAGATATTCAATTGATCCCCAATAAATGTGTGATTAAAAGCCGTGCAGAGGCAGATACAAGTGTCACACTTGGAAATCACACTTTCAAACTACCTGTTGTACCAGCAAATATGCAGACGATTTTAGATGAGAATGTTGCAGAGCAACTTGCTAAAGGTGGTTACTTTTACATTATGCACCGTTTTGATGAAGCAGGGCGCATTCCTTTTATCAAACGCATGCACGATCAAGGGCTCATTGCTTCCATTTCTGTTGGTGTTAAGGATTACGAGTATGACTTTGTTAGCCAGCTCAAGGCTGATGCTCCTGAGTATATCACCATTGATATTGCTCACGGTCATGCAGATAGCGTGATTTCTATGATTCAGCACATCAAGAAAGAATTGCCAGACACTTTTGTCATTGCTGGTAACGTTGGGACACCAGAAGCTGTGCGTGAATTGGAAAATGCCGGTGCGGATGCCACTAAGGTCGGAATCGGTCCTGGTAAGGTTTGTATCACCAAGGTCAAGACTGGTTTTGGTACAGGCGGTTGGCAATTGGCTGCCCTACGCTGGTGTGCCAAGGCTGCGCGTAAACCTATCATCGCTGATGGAGGGATTCGTACACACGGTGACATTGCCAAGTCTATCCGTTTCGGTGCTAGCATGGTCATGATTGGTTCCCTATTTGCAGGGCATATCGAAAGTCCAGGAAAGACGATTGAAGTCGATGGCGAACAGTTCAAAGAATACTATGGTTCAGCTTCTCAATACCAAAAAGGAGCATATAAAAATGTAGAAGGAAAACGCATCTTACTTCCTGCCAAAGGGCATTTGCAAGACACCCTTACTGAGATGGAGCAGGATTTGCAAAGTGCCATTTCCTACGCAGGTGGACGCAAGGTTGCTGATCTTAAGCACGTTGATTATGTAATCGTGAAAAACTCTATCTGGAATGGTGATGCTTCCCACTAATAGACGCTTAGTCCATCCATAAAAAACTTGTTATTAGAGCAAATTTCTGTTATAATAAGACAAGTTTCCACTCTTAGTGTAATGGATATCACGTAAGATTCCGGTTCTTAAGATGGGGGTTCGATTCCCTCAGGGTGGATGTAAACAGCCTAAAAAGCCTTTAAATAAGGCTTTTTTCTTTATATTTCCTCCAAAATTGGAAATCTTTTTTCAAAAACTACCCAAATCTTTCCTAGTCCCGTTTTAAAGTGACTCAGAGGGCTTTTTTTGTTATAATAGAAAGGATCGTAATTATTAGAAAGAGGTCAGTATGAAAGAATTACAAACTGTACTGAAGAAGCGTTTTGCAATCGAATTTGCAGACAAAAACTTACTGGAAACGGCCTTTACTCATACGAGTTATGCCAATGAGCACCGCCTCTTAAAAATTTCACACAATGAGCGCTTGGAATTTTTAGGAGACGCTGTTCTGCAATTATTGATTTCAGAATATCTGTATAAAAAATATCCTAAAAAACCAGAGGGAGATTTGTCTAAACTCCGTGCCATGATTGTCCGCGAGGAGAGTTTGGCTGGTTTTGCGCGTGATTGCCAGTTTGATCAGTTTATCAAGCTGGGTAAAGGAGAAGAAAAGTCTGGTGGGCGCAATCGTGACACCATTCTTGGAGATGCCTTTGAAGCCTTTTTGGGAGCGTTGCTTTTAGACAAGGATGTGGCTAGGGTAAAAGAGTTTATCTATCAGGTCATGATTCCCAAGGTTGAAGTAGGTGACTTTGAAATGATTAAGGATTACAAGACACACCTGCAAGAGTTGCTCCAGGTCAATGGAGATGTGGATATTCGCTACCAGGTGACCTCTGAGACGGGCCCTGCCCATGATAAGGTTTTTGATGTAGAAGTTCTAGTTGAGGGCAAGAGTATCGGAAAAGGACAAGGACGATCCAAAAAATTAGCAGAGCAGGAAGCCGCGAAAAATGCAGTTGAGAAAGGGCTGGATTCATGTATTTAAAGGAAATTGAGATCCAGGGATTCAAGTCCTTTGCTGATAAGACCAAAGTCGTCTTTGACCAAGGTGTGACAGCTGTCGTTGGGCCAAATGGTTCTGGGAAGTCAAATATCACAGAAAGTCTGCGATGGGCTTTAGGTGAGTCTAGTGTTAAGAGCCTTCGTGGTGGCAAGATGCCCGACGTTATCTTTGCTGGAACTGAAAGTCGCAAACCGCTCAATTATGCTTCGGTTGTCGTGACTTTAGATAATGAAGATGGCTTTATCAAGGATGCAGGGCAAGTCATTAAGGTAGAACGCCATATCTATCGTAGTGGGGATAGCGAGTATCGAATTGATAGCAAGAAAGTCCGTTTGCGTGATATACATGACCTGTTCTTGGATACAGGTTTGGGACGGGATTCCTTCTCTATTATTTCCCAAGGGAAGGTTGAGGAGATTTTTAATTCCAAGCCTGAAGAACGCCGAGCCATTTTTGAAGAAGCTGCAGGAGTTTTAAAGTACAAAACTCGTCGAAAAGAAACAGAAAGCAAACTGCAACAAACTCAAGACAATCTAGATCGCTTAGAGGATATTATCTATGAATTGGACAATCAAATCAAGCCCCTTGCAAAACAAGCCGAGAATGCTCGTAAGTTTCTCGACTTGGATGGTCAACGCAAGGCGATTTATTTGGATGTACTAGTTGCCCAAATCAAGGAAAACAAGGCTGAACTAGAGCTAACAGAAGAAGAGCTAACGCAGGTTCAGGAACTCTTGACCAGTTATTACCAAAAACGTGAAGAGTTAGAAGAAGAAAATCAAATTCTTAAAAAGAAACGCCAGGATCTCCAAGCTGAAATGGCCAAGGATCAAGGAAGCTTGATGGATTTGACTAGTTTGATCAGTGACTTAGAGCGAAAACTAGCCCTGTCTAAACTGGAATCCGAGCAAGTTGCCCTTAATCAACAAGAAGCACAAGCCCGTTTGACCGCTTTGGAAGATAAGAAAAAGGCTCTAAGTAAAGAGAAGGCCGAAAAAGAAGCGAACTTGGCACGGTTAGAGGAAAGACTAGCTGAGAACAACAAGGAACTCAATCGCCTAGAGGCAGAGTTGTTAGCATTTTCAGATGATCCTGACCAGATGATTGAACTCCTGCGTGAACGTTTTGTGGCGCTTTTACAAGAAGAAGCGGATGTCTCAAACCAACTGACCCGCATCGAGAATGAGTTGGAAAACAGCCGTCAACTATCTCAAAAACAAGCAGATCAACTTGAGAAATTGAAAGAACAGCTGGCTACAGCTAAAGAGAAGGCTAGTCAGCAAAAAGACGAGCTTGAAACCGCCAAGGAGCAGGTTCAGAAATTATTGGCAGACTACCAAGCTAGTGCCAAGGAACAAGAGGAGCAGAAAGCTTCTTACCAAGCCCAGCAGAGCCAACTCTTTGACCGTCTGGACGCTCTTAAAAACAAGCAGGCTAGAGCCCAAAGCTTAGAAAACATTCTAAGAAATCATAGTAATTTTTATGCGGGTGTTAAGAGTGTTCTTCAAGAAAAAGACCGTCTTGGTGGGATCATTGGTGCAGTCAGTGAACATTTGACCTTTGATGTGCATTATCAAACTGCCTTGGAGATTGCGCTTGGAGCTAGCAGTCAGCATATCATCGTAGAAGATGAAAACGCGGCAACTAATGCCATTGATTTCCTCAAGCGCAACAGAGCTGGTCGTGCAACCTTTCTTCCACTGACGACTATCAAGGCTCGTACGATTTCTAGTCAGAATCAAGATGCTATTGCAGCAAGTCCAGGATTTCTGGGCATGGCAGATGAGTTGGTATCGTTTGATAAGAGACTAGAAGCTATTTTCAAGAACTTGCTAGCTACGACGGCTATCTTTGATACTGTTGAACATGCGCGTGCCGCAGCTCGCCAAGTTCATTACCAGGTTCGTATGGTGACACTGGATGGTACCGAATTGCGCACAGGTGGTTCCTACGCGGGTGGTGCCAATCGTCAAAATAACAGTATTTTCATCAAGCCAGAGCTGGAGCAATTACAAAAAGAGATTGCTGAAGAAGAGGCCAGTCTGCGTTCAGAAGAGGCGACTTTGAAGACCTTGCAGGACGAGATGGCGGTATTGACAGAAAGATTAGAAGCTATCAAATCTCAAGGTGAGCAAGCTCGTATTCAAGAGCAAGGTTTGTACCTCGCCTATCAACAAACCAATCAGCAGGTCGAAGAACTGGAAACTCTTTGGAAACTTCAAGAAGAGGAATTAAATCGCCTTACTGAAGGAGATTGGCAAGCGGACAAGGAAAAATGCCAAGAGCGCCTTGCTACCATTGCCAGTGAAAAGCAAAATCTGGAAGCTGAGATTGAAGAGATTAAGTCTAACAAAAACGCTATTCAAGAACGTTATCAAAACTTGCAGGAACAAGTAGCGCAAGCACGCTTGCTTAAGTCCGAACTGCAAGGACAAAAGCGGTACGAAGTGACTGATATTGAACGCCTAGGCAAGGAACTGGATAGTCTGGATATCGAACAAGAGGAGATTCAGCGTCTCCTCCAAGAAAAGGTCGATAATCTTGAGAAAGTGGATACGGATTTGCTAAGCCAGCAGGTGGAAGAGGCCAAAACTCAGAAAGCCAATCTTCAACAAGGTCTGATTCGCAAGCAGTTTGAGTTGGATGATATTGAAGGTCAACTAGATGATATTGCCAGTCATTTGGATCAGGCTCGCCAGCAGAACGAGGAGTTGATTCGTAAACAAACACGCGCTGAAGCTAAGAAGGAAAAAGTCAGCGAACGCTTGCGCTATCTACAAGCTCAATTAACTGACCAGTACCAGATCAGCTACACAGAGGCTCTAGAAAAAGCGCATGAGTTGGAAAATCTCAATCTGGCAGAGCAAGAGGTTAAGGATTTAGAGAAGGCTATTCGCTCACTGGGACCTGTCAATTTAGAAGCTATTGAACAGTACGAAGAAGTTCACAGCCGTCTGGATTTCCTCAATAGCCAGCGTGATGATATTTTGTCAGCGAAAAATCTGCTTCTTGAGGCCATCACAGAGATGAATGATGAGGTTAAGGAACGCTTTAAATCAACCTTTGAGGCTATTCGTGAATCCTTTAAAGTGACCTTTAGACAGATGTTTGGCGGTGGTCAGGCAGACTTGATTTTGACTGAGGGCGATCTTTTAACCGCTGGTGTGGAGATTTCTGTCCAACCACCAGGTAAGAAAATCCAATCTCTCAACCTTATGAGTGGTGGGGAAAAAGCCCTATCAGCTCTGGCTCTGCTCTTCTCAATCATCCGAGTTAAGACCATTCCTTTCGTCATCTTGGACGAGGTAGAGGCGGCGCTGGATGAAGCCAATGTCAAACGTTTTGGGGATTACCTCAACCGCTTTGACAAGGACAGTCAGTTCATCGTCGTAACCCACCGTAAGGGGACGATGGCGGCAGCGGACTCTATCTATGGAGTTACCATGCAAGAGTCAGGTGTGTCTAAGATTGTTTCGGTTAAGTTAAAAGACTTGGAAGAAACAGTAGACTAGTTACCAAATGATAGCATCTCTTAGGAGGTGCTATTTTTTAAAACTAAAGTGCTAAATTTTCTCTTGAGGTCAGTTCAGGCGCAAAAAACGACATTTGGGATTTCCTCTTAGCGAAAAGGCTTTCTCTATGATATAATAGTTTCATGATTACAACAGTACCTATTAAGAACGAAAAAGATATTGCAGTACCGGGGAAAACAGTCCTTGTACTAGGTTATTTTGATGGCATCCACAAGGGGCATCAGAAACTTTTTGAAGTGGCTAGCAAGGCTTCTATGAAGGATTATCTGCCAGTTGTCGTGATGACCTTTACAGAGTCGCCAAAACTTGCCTTGCAACCTTACCAACCTGAGCTCATGCTCCATATCGTCAATCACGAAGAACGGGAGCACAAGATGAAGTGGCATGGAGTAGAGGCTCTTTTCTTACTTGACTTTAGTAGCAAATTTGCTAGTTTAACGGGTCAAGAATTCTTTGATACCTATATCAAGGCTTTAAAACCAGCTATCATTGTGGCAGGATTTGACTATACCTTTGGCTCTGATAAGAAAACTGCAGATGACCTGAAGGACTATTTTGATGGAGAGATCATCATTGTTCCTCCGGTCGAGGACGAAAAGGGCAAGATTAGTTCCACACGGATTCGTCAGGCTATTCTTGATGGAGATGTCAAGGAAGTCAATCACCTGCTCGGTACTCCGCTCCCATCTCGTGGGATGGTCGTTCACGGGAATGCTCGTGGGCGTACTATCGGATATCCAACAGCCAATCTGGTTCTAAGAGACCGAACCTACATGCCAGCAGACGGTGTTTATGTAGTCGATGTTGAGGTGCAACGTCAAAGATATCGTGGCATGGCAAGTGTTGGGAAAAATGTTACTTTCGATGGAGAAGAGCCACGTTTTGAAGTTAATATTTTCGACTTTTCAGATGACATTTACGGTGAGACAGTCATGGTCTACTGGTTAGACCGTGTCCGAGATATGGTCAAATTTGACTCCGTAGAGGAACTGGTAGACCAACTCCAGAAAGACGAAGAGATTGCTCGGAACTGGAAGGATGGAGAGTAGAAAAGTTTAAAAAGTGAACCATATTTTGTGTTTGCTTTTTTATTTTTGAAAGAAATTTTTATAGCGAGAAACATAATTGAAGCTTGATTGAAAATCTGTTAAAATAGTGATATTCATAACTTTAAAAACCAAAGAAAAGAGACTATATGATTACAGGCGAATTAAAAAGTAAAATCGATCAACTGTGGGAAATGCTGTGGACTGAAGGAAATGCAAATCCTCTAACAAATATTGAACAATTGACTTATCTTCTGTTTATGAAGGATTTGGATAGTGTTGAACTTGGACGCGAAAGCGATGCTGAGTTTTTAGGGATTTCTTATGAGGGAATTTTTCCAAAAGACAAACCTGAATACCGTTGGTCGACATTTAAAAATATAGGAGATGCTCAGGAAGTTTATCGTTTAATGACCCAGGAGATTTTTCCATTTATTAAGAATCTTAAGGGTGATACTGACGATACAGCTTTTTCACGTTATATGCGAGAAGCTATCTTTCAAATTAATAAACCTGCTACGCTCCAAAAGGTGATTTCTATATTAGACGAATTTCCAAGTAGAGGGTCAGATATAGATTTTGATAATGACACACAGGGAATTAATGATATTGGCGACATCTATGAATATCTGCTATCAAAATTGTCAACCGCAGGTAAAAATGGACAGTTTCGTACACCTCGTCACATCATCGATATGATGGTTGAGTTGATGCAACCAACTATCAAGGATATTATCTCAGATCCTGCTATGGGGTCTGCTGGTTTCTTAGTATCTGCTAGCCGCTACCTAAAGCGTAAAAAGATGAATGGGAAACCAATCCAGATAATATCAACCATTTTCATAACAATATGTTTCATGGAAATGATACGGATACAACCATGCTGAGACTTGGTGCAATGAACATGATGCTACATGGAGTGGAAAATCCACAAATTAGTTATCTTGACTCACTATCTCAAGATAATGACGAAGCAGATAAGTACACTTTAGTTCTAGCAAATCCTCCATTTAAAGGGTCACTTGACTACGATTCAACTTCAAATGATCTCCTTGCGACTGTAAAAACCAAAAAAACAGAATTGCTTTTCCTTGCTCTTTTCTTGCGTACCTTGAAACCAGGGGGGCGTGCAGCAGTTATTGTACCTGATGGTGTCCTCTTTGGTTCTTCTAAAGCCCATAAAGGAATTCGTCAGGAAATTGTAGAGAAACATAAATTAGATGCTGTAATCTCAATGCCTAGCGGTGTTTTCAAACCTTATGCTGGAGTTTCAACTGCCATACTCATCTTCACAAAAACTGGAAATGGTGGAACGGATAAGGTCTGGTTTTACGATATGAAAGCAGATGGTTTAAGTTTGGATGATAAACGACAACCGATCAGTGATAATGATATTCCAGATATTATTCAACGTTTCCATCAACTTGAAAACGAAGCAGAACGTAAGAGAACGGACCAGTCTTTCTTTGTTCCAGTCGATGAGATAAAGGATAATGATTATGATTTATCGATCAATAAATACAAAGAAATCGAGTATGAAAAAGTTGAGTATGAACCAACAGAAGTCATCTTAAAGAAAATTAATGATCTAGAAAAAGAAATTCAAGCTGGCTTGGTAGAGTTAGAAGAATTACTCAAGTAGGGAGATGGAAGTATGAAAAAAGTGAAGTTAGGGGAAGTGACAATTAATATAGATAATCGTAGAAAACCCCTTAATAATCTTCAACGGTCAGAAAAATCGTTCTCAAAAAAATATCCGTACTGTGGTGCAAATAACATTATTGATTTTATAGATGAATATATTTTTGACGAAAATGAAGAAATCCTTTGTATTGCTGAGGATGGCGGCAATTGGGGTAAAGATGAGGAATGTACTTATGTGATGAATGAAAAGTGTTGGGTTAATAATCATGCGCATGTACTTAAAATGAAAACAGGTGTTGATATTAACTATATCAAACTTATTCTTGACTATTTAGATTTAACGCCATATATCACAGGTTCAACTAGAGGGAAGTTAACAAAATCCTCTTTAGATAAAATTGAGATAAATCTACCTAATTATCATACACAGATTAGTATCTCAAAAAAAATATCTGACATTCAGAAATTAATTACAAAAAAGGAAGAACAAATTCAAAAATATAACGAACTCGTCAAATCCCGATTTAACGAGATGTTTGGGGATCCTGTTTTTAATGAAATGAGATGGAGAAGATGTAAGTTAAAGGATATATCAATAGGAAAATTGGCTTACGGATCAGGGGCATCAGCAATTGATTTTTCAGGATTAAGATATATTCGTATAACTGATATTGATGAATGTGGGAACTTGAAACTTGACAAAAAATCACCTAGCCATTATGACGAGAAATATTTATTAAATACCGGTGATATATTGTTCGCTCGAAGTGGAGCTACAGTTGGAAAAACTTTTTTATATTCGAAAGAGAAATATGGTCCAGCCCTATATGCAGGATACTTGATTAGACTAATCCCTAATCTTTCATTAGTAAACCCTGTTTTCGTTTATCACTTTACAAATACAAAGTTCTATAATGATTTTATTGCTAAAGTTCAGAATACAGTTGCACAACCAAATATCAATGCAAAACAATATAGTGAATTAGATTTCATACTCCCCCCTCTTTCCCTCCAAAACGAATTCGCGGACTTTGTGGCTCAGGTCGACAAATCACAATTGGCAATTCAAAAATCTCTGGAAGAATTGGAAACCTTGAAAAAATCACTTATGCAGGAGTATTTCGGTTAAGATTCGAGATGAAATAGCAGTTTTACACTATCATTGTAATTACCGTAATTATTTGTTATAATACTTCAAAGGAGGAAATCAGATGGTCGTAAAAACAAGAAAACAAGGAAATTCAATCACCATTACGATTCCAAGCGAGTTCAATATTCCAAGTGGTGTTAAATATGAAGCAAAATTGTTACCAAGTGGCGAAATTATCTTTACTCCTGAAGAATCGGATCATCAGGTCTCTTATGTTTCTGATGATGCCTTTAACTTAAAATTGGATACAATTTTTGATGAATACGACGATGTTTTCAAAGCTTTGGTGGAAAAATGACAGTCTATCTAACAGAAAAGCAAATTGAAAAAATCAATGCTTTAGCAATTCAACGGTATTCTCCAAATGAGAAAATTCAAACAGTTAGTCCTTCAGCGTTAAATATGATTGTGAACTTACCAGAACAATTTGTTTTTGGCAAACCTCTTTATCCAACAATTTTTGATAAAGCAACAATATTATTTGTCCAATTGATAAAGAAGCATGTCTTTTGCCAATGCCAATAAACGAACAGCTTTCTTTGTTTTGGTGAAGTTTTTACAATTAAATGGTTATCACTTTGCTGTTTCCGTGGAAGAAGCGGTTGATATGTGTGTGACTATAGCGGTAGAAGCTTTAACTGATGAAAAAATGATAAGCTATTCTAAATGGGTTTCTGAATATTCTATCAGAGAAAAGGTCAAAAAGTGAGATAGTATGCTGGATTGAAATGAGCATAAGAAAAAAAATGAAAAGACAATATTAGAATTCTGTAATGCAGAAACTGATATTGTCTCTTTTTATTGATGAGTAATAATGAAAGTGAGAATTTATGGAATCAAAAGTTACAATTATCATACAAGAAATGTTACCACTTTTAAACAATGAACAATTACTAGCATTGAGAGAGAGTTTAGAACGCCATCTAGTGGATGGAAAAAAGAAGCAAAAGCATTCGAATAATAATCTGTTGCAACTATTTATCACTGCTAAGCAGGTGGAGGGCTGTAGCGCAAAAACAATACGTTATTATCAGAGAACAATTGAAAATTTGTTTCATCATATTAAGGAATCTGTGACACAACTGACAACAGATGATTTAAGGAGTTATCTAGCAAATTATCAGTCTGAAAAGGACTGTAGTAAGGCGAATTTGGACAATATTCGGCGTATATTGTCTTCTTTTTTTGCTTGGCTTGAGCAAGAGGAGTATATCATCAAGAACCCTATTCGAAGGATTAAAAAAATTAAGACAGAACAAAACTGTGAAAAGAAACTTATACGGATGAACATCTCGAAATTATGAGAGATAACTGTGAAAATTTAAGAGATTTGGCAATGATTGACCTACTAGCATCAACAGGTATGCGTGTAGGAGAACTGGTCCAATTGAATCGTTCTGATATTGATTTTGAAAACAGAGAGTGCGTTGTTTTTGGAAAAGGTAAAAAGGAAAGACCCGTATATTTTGATGCTCGTACGAAAATTCATTTAAGAAACTATCTCAATGATAGAAAAGATAGTCATCCAGCTCTTTTTGTAACGCTACTTGGAAAAGCTCAGAGACTTGGAATTGCTGGTGTCGAGATTCGATTGAGAAAGTTAGGACATAAACTTGGAATACAAAAGGTTCATCCACATAAATTCAGAAGAACCTTGGCGACTAAGGCGATTGATAAAGGAATGCCTATCGAACAAGTCCAAAAACTACTAGGTCACAGCAAAATTGACACAACCCTGGCCTATGCCATGGTCAACCAAAGCAATGTTAAACATTCGCATCAAAAATTCATCTCTTAAATGCAAATCCCGATATTTCGAGGAGGTGGTTGCATGAAATTAATTGATGTGTGTAAACCTAAACAGTGGAAAACCATTTCGACTAATGAATTAGTTAAAGATGGATATCCAGTTTTCGGTGCAAATGGGATAATCGGTTACTTTTCTGATTATAATCACGAGAAGCCTACACTTTGTATAACTTGTCGTGGTGCGACTTGTGGTACAGTAAATAAATCACTGCCCTATTCTTACGTTACTGGAAACTCTATGGCACTTGATGACTTAGATGAATCAGTAATCATGATAGATTTTTTATATTACTTTCTTCAATATCGTGGTTTTAATGATGTTATAACTGGGTCAGCACAACCACAAATTACTAGACAATCTTTAAGTAAGATTATAATACCTGATTTTGACATAACAATTCAAAAAGAAATCACTCAGACTATTCATGATTTAGAACACCTAATCTTAATTCGAAACAAACAAATAGAGAACCTTACCGACCTTGTAAAATCCCGATTTAACGAGATGTTTGGAGATATTTTTGATAATCCACAGTCTAAATTAGAAGATCACACTGAATTAAATCCGAATAAAAGGGAGGAGCTACTAAACTTTAATGGAGATGTTTCGTTTATACCAATGGCAAACGTTAGTGAAAATGGAAAAATTAATTTATCTATTAATCGAAATATTGATGATGTTCGAAAAGGGTTTACTTTTTTTAAGGATAATGATGTAATTGTTGCAAAAATTACACCATGTTTTGAAAATGGGAAAGGTGCCCCATTATTTGGGCTATTGAATGGTATAGGGTTTGGTTCAACTGAATTTCATGTTCTTAGGCCAAAGAACACGGTCAATACAGTATGGTTATACCATGTAACAATGCTCTCGGAATTTAGACTTGAAGGTGAGAGAAAGATGACAGGAAGCGGAGGACAGAGAAGAATTCCTAAGGATTTCATTAGTAATTTCAAATTAAATATTCCCCCTCTTTCCCTCCAAAACGAATTCGCGGACTTTGTGGCTCAGGTCGACAAATCACAATTTGCTTGTGGGATAGTTATAAAACTGTGGAGAAATAACTTGAAATCTAGTATAATATAGCTATCTATTTATTCAAAGTGAGAGAAAAATGGGAAATTTTGATTTTCTTTTAAATAACGAAGAGTATGAATCTTTTTCAAAGCCTTGTATAGAGGCTGAGAATATGATCGCGACATCAACTGTAGCTACTGCTTTTATGGCACGCCGTGCTTTGGAGCAGGCTGTTCATTGGATATATAGTCACGATTCATATTTAGAAGCTCCCTATCGTGCTACCTTATCTTCTTTGGTATGGGATGATGATTTTAGAGAGATTGTGGATCCTGAGCTCCATAGGCAGATTGTTCTTTTAATTCGATGGGGAAATCATGCTGCACATGGTGGAGAAATTAAGGAACGAGAAGCGATTTTGGCTTTGCATCATTTGTATCAGTTTGTCAATTTTATTGATTATTGCTACAGTAACGAGTTTGTGGAGCGTTATTTCGACGAGCAGTTATTGCCACTTTCAGCAAACATCAAGTTTCGAGAAACGCCACAATCTATGGCGAAATTACAAAACAGTTTGCCAGATCTTCCTGATTTCGATGAACAGATGGCTAGTCAGTCATTGGCTGTTCAAGAGACTTATACTGAAACGTGAAACAGCAGCTCTACGGCAAGATGTATCTTTCCATATCGATCAACTATCTGAAGCAGAGACAAGAAAACTCTTTATAGATATCGATCTCCGTTTAGCGGGTTGGACATTTGAAGAAAACTGTCGTGTTGAGGTAGACGTTCATGGTCTGAAGCATGGTACAGGAACTGGATACTGTGACTATATCCTTTATGGCAAAAATGGTAAAATTTTAGCAATTGTTGAGGCCAAAAAGGCATCTGTGAATCCAGAAGTAGGGGAGGTGCAGGTCAAGGAATATGCTGAAGTTCTTGAGAAACAAATCGGCTATCGGCCAATTTGCTTTATTACCAACGGTTTGAAGCACTACATACTTGATGGTGTTAATCGTCGCCAGATTGCAGGGTTCTACTCTCAAGAAGAGTTGCAACTGTTGATGGACAGACGTCACTTGCAAAAACCACTCGAGGATATTTCTAGCAAAATTAGGGACGACATTTCTGGACGTCATTATCAGAAACATGCGATTACAAGTGTCTGTGAAGCATTCTCCAATAATCGGAGACAGGCACTCTTGGTCATGGCAACTGGGTCTGGGAAAACCCGTACAGCGGTTTCCCTAGTTGATATCCTTTCGCGTCATAACTGGGTAAAAAATGTTCTTTTTTTAGCTGATAGAACTTCCCTAGTTAAGCAAGCTTATGACTCGTTTAGGAAATTACTTCCAGATCTTTCAGTTTGCAATTTCTTAGAGGATAAAGATGGTGCTCGATCTAGTCGAATGGTTTTTTCAACCTATCCGACAATGATAGGAGCGATTAGTGATCAAGAAGAAGTAAATCAACGCCCCTTCACTGTTGGGCACTTTGATCTCATCATAATTGACGAATCTCACCGTTCCATTTATCAGAAATACAAATCAATTTTTGATTATTTTGATGCACGGATTGTAGGATTAACTGCCACTCCGCGTCAAGATTTGGATAAAAATACCTATAGTTTCTTTAACTTGGAGAATGGTGTTCCAACATACGCATACGATCTGGAAGAGGCTGTCAAAGATGGCTATTTAGTAGCTTATCATTCGATTGAAACGAAGTTGAACTACCTACGGATGGTCTACATTACGATGATTTATCTCAAGACGAAAAAGAATATTTTGATAGTCAATTTGAAGATGGTAGTTCTGAGAAAGATATTGATCCTGAGGATTTTAATACCTCTATTTTCAATAGAAAAACAGTTAAAATTGTTCTAGATGAACTAATGACAAGAGGGATTCAGACAGCTTCAGGTGACGAAATTGGTAAAACCATTATCTTTGCTAAAAACCATCGACACGCTGAATACATCAGAGATATTTTTAACGAACGCTATCCTGAAAAAGGAAGCGATTATGCTCAAGTGATTGATTATAGCATTAAGCATTATCAAACCTTAATTGATGATTTTAAAATTAAGGAGAAATACCCTCAAATTGCAATTTCTGTTGATATGTTGGATACAGGTATTGATGTACCAGAGGTTGTTAATTTAATCTTTTTCAAGAAAGTGCGTTCTAAAACTAAGTTTTGGCAGATGATTGGCCGTGGAACCCGTCTTTGTAAAGATTTATTCGGCCCTGAGCAGGATAAGGAAAATTTCTTGGTATTTGATTATGGCGATAATTTTGAATATTTCAAAGCTGATCCAAGAGAAGGAGATGGTCGTCACATTGTTTCTCTGACTCAACGTTTGTTTAACATCAAGGTGGACTTGATTCGTGAACTGCAGGAGCTTCGTTATCAAGATGATCAGTTTGCTAGAGAATACCGTCAACAACTCGTCTCAGAACTTCATGAGCGTATGGTGAGTTTAAATGAGTTAGACTTTAGGGTTCGTATGGTCTTAGATACAGTTTATACTTATAGGAAGTTGGAAAATTGGCAAAATCTAACGACCGTCACAAGTGAAACAATCCAGAAAGATCTTTCTCCGATTCTATTTGAAGAAAATAAAGAAGACGAGATGGCGAGACGATTTGATTTATGGCTGTTCAGATACAGTTAGGACAACTGTTAGCTAAGCCAGCAACTGTCCATATTTCTCAAGTTATGAAAACAGCTAAGGCTCTTGCTAGGGTTGGCAATATACCACAAGTTTTTGCACAGGCTGAAATTATCAGGAAAGTACAAGAACCTGAATTTTGGGAAGAAGTTAGTTTATCTGAGCTGGAAAAAATACGCCTTGCGCTTCGAGATTTACTACAGTTCTTGGATAAACCGGAGCGCACTGTATATTATGTCAATTTTGATGATCACATTCTTTCCACTGTCCATGATACTAAGCCATATTTACAAGTCAATGACCTGCGATCTTATAATGAAAAAGTTGAACATTATTTGAGAACTCATCTAGATGATGAAGCGATTTCTAAGTTATACCATAATGAAAAATTGACCTCTCAGGATTTACTTGCACTTGAAACATTGTTATGGGAAAAATTAGGTAGCAAGTCAGATTACCAACAACATTATGAAAATAAGGCAATTCCTAGATTGGTTCGTGAGATTATTGGTTTGGATAGAGAGTCTGCCAATCAAGTTTTTTCTAAATTTTTATCGGATGAGAGTCTCAATGCCAAGCAGATTTCCTTTGTGAAATTGATTGTAGATTACATTGTAGAAAATGGTTGTTTGGAGACTAAAGTTTTAACACAAGAGCCGTTTAAATCGTATGGTTCGGTTCAACTACTCTTTCAACACCAACTCCCTATACTTCGTAATATTGTCCAAACAATTGAACTCATCAATGATCGAGCTGGAGAAGCAGCGTAAATAATAAGAGGTTGTAAATGCAAACGCAAGAAGAAATGAATATTCTGGTACCTGAAAAATTAGCAGAAATTGAGCGTGATTATGGTGTCACAGTTTTGTGGGCTGTCGAGTCTGGTAGTCGTGCATGGGGCTTTGAGTCTCCTGACAGTGACTTTGATGTACGATTTATCTACAAACACAAGCGAGATTTTTATCTCCGTTTGAATGAACAGCGAGATGTTATCGAGTTACCAATTGACGATACTTGGGATGTGAGTGGCTGGGATTTAGACAAAACTTTAAAACTCCTTTATAAGTCAAATCCAACATTGTTTGAATGGTTACAGTCACCAATTGTTTATCAACAAACGGATTTTATCGAGCGCATACGTCCTCTTGCCAACCAGTATTTTTCAGAGAAAAAAATGCTTCACCATTACTTGAACACTGCTAGAACTCAAATGAATAAGTATCTTTCAGGAGACAAGGTCAAACCTAAAAAGTATTTCTACGCGCTTCGTCCTATTTTGGCTTGTCGTTGGATCGAAAAATACCATTCAATCCCTCCGATTTTATTTGATGATTTAGTCAAAGAATTACTTCCGTCCCAAATGCAGGAGCATGTATCAAGATTGCTTGACATTAAGATAAACGGTCCTGAAGACATGCAAATTGAGCCTATAAAGCCAATTCAAGATTATATTTTAGATAATATCCAAGAGCTTGATGTATACGTTCAAAGCGTTACTGAGATGAAGAAAGACTGGAAAGCTCTAAATCAATTTTTCCTTGAAGAATTAAGTCACGACTGAGGTTGTTTATGGGTAAATGGACATGTAGATGCGGGCAAGCAATGAACGACCATAGATCGCCCGATCCAAATGCTTATTCAGTTTATTCGGATGAGTTGTTTGAAGAAATCATGAATAAAGCTGACGACCATAATAAAATTTCTTATGATGATATTTCTGAAGCATCCTTTTATATGTGGAAGTGCCCTGAATGTGGCAGTTTTATGGTTTTTGGCGAAGACGGGGGTAGAGATTGCTTTACTTTTTATGAACGCCAAGAAGCAGAAAAGGTTGAACCTCTCTTTGATCCGGATCAAGAGCTAAATCTTGTTGTAGTTGAGTTTCAGGAGGGAGGGAATAGCTATACTTATATCTGTGATGACCCGAATATCCATATTGGACATGCTGTTATTGTCCCAGTAGGAAAGGAAAATACTGAAAAAACTGCTTTAGTTGTACAGAAGTATCATGCCCTACCAAAGGATATCACTTTTCCTGTTGAAAAGTTAAAACGAGTCATCCGTAGATATTCACATTTCGACCCACACACTTCAAAAATCGTTTGTAGAAATTTAATTAAGCTTGGAAGAATTCTTGATGCTTGCTCTAAAAATGCTAAACCTGCTAATCAGCCATATTATGGCATCAAAACTCCCTTAGGCTATTTCTGGTTAGAATTAAATGGAGTTCCAATTCCAATGAAAATCACACAGATTCAAGTCAGAGATAAAAAGTACCAAGTAGAAGGTGCCTTTTATATTAAGCCTTCAGAGATTAACTGTAGAAAATTCTATGAACTGGAATTATGTGCAGATTTTGATATTGATGCTTCCAGATGGATTGATGTTCTTTCTGATGAAAACGTTTGGGGCAATAGCTGGGAACTAAATGGTTTTCAATTTGGTATTACTGCAGGGGAGTCTCCAGAATTTGAAGACGAAGTTGTTGCAAGAAAATATAGTCGTATCCCACTTTATTATGACTGGCACCCTGAATTTGAAGATTATTATGGCTTCAGTTTAGCCTGGAAAAAATACGAGTCTGATAGCGATTTGTCAATAGATTTCTATACAACATAAGATGCAGGAGAAAATGTATGAATCAAGCATGGGATTTATTGTTTGAGGGTAAGATTAATGAGGCTAAAAAATTAGTTGAAGCTGATTTTTCTTTGGAAACTTGCACTAATTTTAGTTTATTAAATTTGATGGGCTATATCTATCTTGAAGAGCAAAATTATAACGAGTGCTTAAGTATCTACCAGCGTTATATTGACTTAGCCCGAACTAAAAGTGACCAAGAAAATGAACATATAGGCTATCATCAGTTAGCGATGGTTTACAGGGAAATGGGTCATTTTCAAAAAGCTCTACTCTATATCGATCAGGAAATGCAAATTATAAAAAAATATTTTCCCAATGATGCTTTGAAATTTTCTGTTAACAACTATGAACAAGGCTACCTTCGTTTAAAGTTGGGAAATCTAGAAGAGGCAGAAAGCTATATGCAAAAATCCCTAGATTTTGCTTTGACAACTGAGGACTTCATTGCCCAAGCCTGTTCCTATAGAGGGATGGGAGAGATTTATCTGAAGCAAGATTCAGTCAAATCACGAGATTATTTTTATCAATCTATTCAACTCTTTGAAAAAGCTGAGGATAAAATTGGAGCAGACGAGGTAAGAGCTTTATTACAAAATGAGAAGTAGTCCAACTGAGTTGAAGAAAAACAGTAAAAAGCGGAGATTCATGGCGCAGAAAAGAGGCTAGTTTATAATTTCAACAACTGGAAGTTATGAACTAGCTTCAAAAGTTTGACAGAAAAAATCCAGTTATGGGACTTAGTGCATTTATATTGTGTCTTTATTTTACAGAAACCGAAAGTAAATAACTATTTTTAATATAAAATTTTGTCTTTTATCATATTTTTTTGAAAAAAGCTAATAATTTGACTGAAAAAATTTGCAATTCTCCACAAGAAAAATATATAATATAGTTGAGATGGAAAAACGTTTTTCAAAAGGAGGTGCACATTATGTTCTTAGGATTCTACTTCCGTTTGTGGTTCAGCATTTGGTGGCGTTAATAGAGGTTAGTGGTTGTTAAATTAAACTCAAATAGCTTTATGCCAGTAAGAAACTGAAATATTCAGTTTAATATGAGTTTTATTTTTCTAGTAAATCAACGTTTTCTATCACAACTCTATTGCAGTTAAGCTATGATATGTGATAATTGTCAACCCTATCTTGTTAACATTTTTATGGTCTCGAGAAATCTTATTTCTTGGGACTTTTTCTATTGTTTGAAAGGTTGTCTGTTGATTTTGTTGAACTAGGAGAACAAAACAGACAAATTACTTTTTAAAGTAGTTTGTCTGTTGTCTAGTTACTTTTTATTGAAACACACGATAGACATAAGGATTTTCTGGTTTGTCTACTTTTGTGAAGCTCTCAACTTCCAGTGTTGGGAGTTTTTGTTTGAGTTCTTGATGGTAGTGGAGGGTCAGGGTTCCTTTGGCGGTGATCCAAGTATTATCAGGATACTGGCGTGAGTTTCCCTTAGTTAGGAGCCCATATACACCAGAGTCTGCGATACAGTGAATAATCCCAAATCGAAAGAGGAACTGGCTATCTGGATGACTAGGATCGTTATAGACAAAGCCCGTAAACTCGATTTTCTTTCCTTCAAACTCTTGCGGATAGTCATAGAGAACTTCCATGATCTCCATATAGTTTTCGTCTGTGACCTGAATGGTTGGCTGGGCAAGGTATTTATCAGCTGTAGTCCGCATTTCCTTTTCATAAGCAGATTTGGAGAAATAGGTACTGGTATCGGGTTTGAGATATTGACTGGATGTCCCTTCGCTTGCCTGAATAGCTGTGTCAATTCCCTCAGCAAGTGGGAAATGATATCCCTTAGCAGATACGGTTCTCGAGTCCAAACTTACTGTCGGAAAGGCAACTCCAATCAAGAGAGGTAGTGACAGTAAAAGGATGCTTATTAGTCTAGCTCGACGACTTTCCAAATGGCTGTGAGAATTGATTTCTTGATCCAGATGTAGAATTGGACCAGAGCCAATAGAAGAGAAAGGACCATGGAGATATAGACTAGATAGGAATAGTGGAGGTTGATGTAGTGACTGAGCTTGCCAGAAAGCTTCAGATACAGAGTCATAGCAAAATATCCCAATAGAATGAAAAATCGGATCATAGCATCACTCCTATCATGTAAGAATAAAGCAAGATAAGCACTGTCACGATGCCTATGAATTGCAATATGAAGCGAGCTTTGAGATAGTGTTTCATCATGAGGAGATTTTTGATATCAAGCATGGGGCCAATGACCAGAAAAGCAAGGACTGGCGCAAGGCCGAAGCTCGAGAGGAGAGAAGCTCCGATAAAGGCGTCTGCCTCGCTACAGAGGGAAAGGAGAAAGGCAAGAAACATGAGCAAGAGAATCGCAAGTACTGGACTAGCACTGATTGAGGTCAGGATCCGAGTCGGGACATAGACCTGCACGATAGCCGCAAAGAGACAGCCAAAGACCAAGTAACGCCCCATATCGAAAAACTCATCAATGGCCTGTATGAAGACCTGAAATACTTTTCTAGCGGGACCCAAGTGTGAAAAGTCATGTTCATGGCAAGCGATAGGATTCTCTTTTTGAATGGGTTCCTTCCAGAAAAATCCTAGGAAAATTCCAAGCACCAAAGCAATCACAATAGCTCCCAGCGCTCGCAAGAAGGCAAGTTTTATTGAATTGCCAAAGGCAGAATATGTGGCGAAAAGAACGATAGGATTGATGATGGGAGCGGTCACCAGAAAAGGAACTGCCGTGTAGCTGGGGACTTTCTTTTCCAAAAAACGATTGATAATAGGGACGATTCCACATTCACAAGAGGGAAAAAGAAAGCCAATGAAGGTACCAAAAAAAATCCTCCCCCAACGATTGCGAGGGAGAAACTCAGTGACTTTTTCAGGTGTGATATAGACTTCGAGCCAGCCTGAAATGAGACTCCCAATCAGAACAAAAGGAAGGGCTTCAATCATGATGGAGAGAAAAATGGCTCCCGCTTGTAAGATACTAGGAGGAAGAGATTGGAAAATCGTCATCTATTTTTTCTTCTCAACTTTTTCTTTTTTGTCTTTGTCATCTGGGAAAGTGACTTGTGTTAAGTCAGGAAGTTTGGCGAATTCTTCAAACATCTTGTCCAAGTCATCCGTTTTTGTAAATTTAACAGCCATGGGCTTACCTCTTTTCTAAATTCTACCTCTATTATACTATTATTTTGCGGAAAAGGGATTATTTTTATTTTGATAATCAAAGAGGTAAAAACAGGTAAGGTGAAACAAGCTTTGTTCCTTATGGTATAATAGGTCTATGGATAAAAAATATGAAAAAATCTCCCAAGATTTGGGTGTAACCTTAAAGCAAATCGATACCGTTCTAAGTTTGACAGCTGAAGGGGCGACGATTCCCTTCATCGCGCGTTATCGGAAGGACATGACTGGTAGTCTGGATGAGGTGGCAATTAAGGCTATTATCGACTTGGATAAAAGCCTGACTAATCTCAATGACCGCAAGGAAGCTGTCTTGGCTAAGATTCAAGAACAAGGCAAACTAACTAAGGAATTGGAAGCGGCTATTCTGGCAGCTGAGAAATTAGCAGATGTTGAAGAACTCTATCTTCCTTATAAGGAAAAGCGTCGGACCAAGGCAACCATTGCCCGTGAAGCTGGGCTCTTTCCTCTTGCTCGCTTAATCTTGCAAAACGTAGCTGACTTAGAGAAAGAAGCTGAGAAGTTTGTCTGTGAAGGATTTGCGACTGGTCAAGAAGCCCTGGCAGGTGCGGTTGATATCTTGGTCGAAGCCTTATCCGAAGATGTGGCCTTGCGTTCACTGACCTATCAGGAAGTGTTGAGACACTCTAAAATCACTTCGCAAGTCAAGGATGAAAGTCTCGATGAAAAGCAAGTTTTTCAGATTTATTATGATTTTTCAGAGACAGTTGGTAACATGCAAGGCTATCGTACCTTGGCACTCAATCGTGGTGAGAAACTAGGTGTCTTAAAAGTCAGCTTTGAACATGCAACAGACCGTATTCTAGCTTTCTTTGTTGCTCGTTTTAAGGTAAAAAATGCCTATATAGATGAAGTGGTCCAACAGTCAGTTAAGAAAAAGGTCTTGCCAGCTATCGAACGACGCATTCGGACAGAATTGACTGAGAAGGCAGAAGAAGGGGCTATCCAACTCTTTTCTGACAACCTGCGCAATCTCCTCTTGGTTGCTCCGCTGAAAGGGCGCGTGGTTTTAGGATTTGACCCTGCCTTTCGTACAGGTGCAAAGCTAGCTGTTGTTGATGCAACAGGGAAAATGCTGACGACCCAAGTCATCTATCCCGTTAAACCAGCCTCTGCTCGTCAGATTGAAGAAGCCAAGCGAGACTTGGCAGACTTGATTGGTCAGTATAGTGTCGAAATTATTGCTATCGGAAATGGGACAGCTAGTCGGGAAAGTGAAGCCTTTGTGGCGGAAGTTCTGAAAGATTTTCCAGAAGCGAGCTATGTCATCGTCAATGAAAGTGGCGCTTCTGTCTACTCTGCCAGCGAACTTGCTCGTCAGGAGTTTCCAGAATTAACTGTTGAAAAACGCTCTGCTATCTCAATCGCGCGTCGTTTGCAAGATCCCCTCGCTGAGTTGGTCAAAATCGATCCTAAGTCAATCGGTGTCGGTCAATACCAGCACGATGTCAGTCAGAAGAAACTGTCTGAGAGTCTGGACTTTGTCGTCGATACAGTGGTAAACCAAGTCGGTGTCAATGTCAATACGGCCAGCCCAGCTCTTCTTTCACACGTAGCTGGACTCAATAAAACCATCTCTGAAAATATTGTCAAATACCGTGAAGAAGAAGGAAAAATCACTTCACGCGCTCAAATCAAGAAAGTTCCGCGTCTGGGTGCTAAGGCCTTTGAGCAGGCTGCTGGTTTCCTTCGTATTCCTGAAAGTAGCAATATCCTTGATAATACAGGAGTTCACCCAGAAAATTATGCTGCCGTCAAGGAACTCTTCAAACGCTTGGATATCAAGGAACTGAACGAAGAGGCCCAAAGCAAACTCAAGTCTCTATCAGTCAAGGAAATGGCGAAGAGCTAGACCTTGGTCCAGAAACGCTTAAAGATATCATTGCCGACCTTCTCAAACCAGGTCGAGATTTCCGTGATTCTTTTGATGCACCTGTGCTTCGTCAAGATGTCCTGGATATCAAAGACTTAAAAGTCGGCCGGAAACTGGAAGGTGTGGTGCGTAATGTTGTTGACTTTGGTGCCTTTGTTGATATTGGGATTCATGAGGATGGTCTCATTCATATTTCTCATATGAGTCGTAAATTCATCAAACATCCCAGCCAAGTGGTGTCAGTCGGAGATTTGGTAACGGTTTGGGTTAAGAAAATCGATACCGAACGTGAAAAAGTCAATCTGTCGCTCCTTGCTCCAGATGAATCTAACTGAGTACGTTCAGTCTGTTTCACTTGAAGACTTTGGTAGACCTTTTACGCACCAAGCCCAGTGGAATCCTCGCCTGCGAACGACAGGTGGGCGATTTTTCCCCAAGGATGGGCATTTGGATTTTAATCCCAAGGTTTATAATGAACTTGGTTTGGAAGTCTTTCGCAAAATCGTGCGCCATGAGCTTTGTCACTATCACCTTTATTTTCAGAAAAAGGGGTATCGCCATAAGGACCGAGATTTCAAGGAACTTTTGAAAGAAGTGGATGGACTACGCTTTGTACCACCTTTGAAAAGTCAGGATAGTTACCTAGTCTATCAGTGCCAATCTTGCCAGCAAACCTATCAACGCAAGAGAAGGATTGACACAAAACGCTATCGCTGTGGCGTCTGCCGAGGTAAACTCGTTGTCTTAAATCGGCCTAAGGACTGATGTTCTTGGTCCCGTTTTATGCTATACTCTTTGTAAGAATACCGAAAGAGGAAACAATCATGAATACAAAATTTTATAAAATGAGACGAAATCGTATGGTGTCAGGAGTTTTAGCTGGTCTATCAGACAAGTGGAAACTTGATGTAACCCTAGTCCGCTTTCTCTTTGCCATTTTTACCGTGGCAAATTTTGGAATTGGTGTGATAATCTACATCATTCTTGCCTCTATCCTGCCAACTAAGGAAGAGATTGAAGCTGAAATGTACGGAACAGGACCACGCAAACGCAAGGAAGCCCAGGCCATTGAAGACAATGATGGCTGGTTTTGGTGAGATTTAACAGGGAAAATTTATTATTTGCACTATGTTACTTAAAAGAAGTAGCATAAATGACTGAAAATCCCTTGTGGTTATTTAGCCACAAGGGATTTTGGTATTTAAGTATATTCTTTTCCATCTTGAGAGAGATGAATTACCTGATCAGCCATTTTCCAAATACTAGGATTGTGAGTTGCGATGATAATTGTTCTATTAGCATTACGAAGTTCAAGGAGAATTTCCATAATTTCCTTGGAATTTTTTGGATCTAGCGAGGCGGTAGGCTCATCGGCTAAAATTAAAGGAGGATTTTTCAGGATAATCTTAGCAAGTGCTATGCGCTGAGCTTCACCACCAGATAATTCATAGATTTTTTGGTTGAGACTTAGATAATCTAGTCTGACAGCTTGCAGTGCTTGAAGAAGAAGTCTCTCTTTTTCTTGTTTCTTGTTCTGTTTTTTGCCAATCAGTCCCAGCTCAAGATTTTCTCGAATGGTCTGACTTTCTAATAGTCCGAAGTTCTGGAAGAGATAACCTAGCTCGTTACGATAGAATTCCTCATTTTTTAGTGAAGTCAAAGGCTTTCCTTTGTAAACTATTTCTCCTTTGTCGAAAGTCTCTAGTTTTGCAAGCATATTGAGCAAAGTAGTTTTTCCACAACCACTGTCTCCTATCAAAGCATACACCATACCACTTTGAAAATTCAGATTCAAGTCTGAAAAAATAATACGAGAACCAAATTGTTTCCAAATATGTTGTAATTCAATCATACTATCCTCCTTTGATAATGCTAACATAGGTTTTACTTTCCTCCTTATCACAGATTTTCAATAGAAGAACGGCTAAACTTGAAAAGCTGAAAAATAGGATCAGGGTAATCCAGATATTCTTAGAAATAATGAAAGCTAGACCACTTCCGAGAAAGAGAGCTGCTATTTGAGAAGTGATATATCTACTGTGTAATTCAAAGAAATAATAGCCTGCGATTTTTTTCAAGAATATGGTTTTGCGAAAGGCTTCAAAATAGAGCAGATTTAAACTTGTAAACAGCAAAATTGAAGTCAAAATAGCAAACATAGCACTCGCTAAGTTACTAAAAATTTCGATTTTAATTTTTTGATTTAACTGGAGATAGGTTTCCCTAGCAGGCGATAGCCTTGAGACCATATGATCAAGTTGATAGTGTTTCAAAAGTTCTTGTGTCTGGTGGAGGTCTGTAAAATAGAGATATTCTAGATTTGTAAACCAGAAGATGGAGGAAGCCTTGCCAAGTGCTTTAGGAGAAAGCACAAGAAAGATGGGATTTGATAACCATTGATCATAAGCAATATGGGCGGTATTATAGAGAAATACATCATTTTTTTGATTGGTATAAGCTATACTAACTTCGACAGTTTGATTAGACTTGCTACTGTATAATCGGTTGGTTAACTCTTGTTGCAAGGTTGATTTTATATCTTTTTCATTTTTTTGTAGTTCTTCTGGGAGTATGGCAAGAATCTGTCCATCTTTGAGGGTGTTGATTTTTGAAAGGTTTCTGATGATAAGTCCATATCTTCCTTTTGGAAGTAGCTGGGCGTGACGTAGAGAATATTTTTTCCTTCCACACCATAAGGGTTATTTTCAGTTTCATTATGATTTGAGGTAGCTTGCTTAAGAGCTTGCTCAACTAGATTATGTTTAATAAGGAAGGCATTCTCATTATCTATAGCATGCTGAATAAAGTCAAACCATTTATCAGCATTTGTCTGCAGTTCATCTAAATTTTTCATCTGACTGGAACGCCCTGTTTTAAGAGTAACAACATTGGAGCGTTGTTCCCAAGTAGCTTGTCCAGCCTCATTTTTCTCAAGTATATGATAGTAAGTAGACATACGTCCAAATCCTACAATAACCAGTAGAATGGCAAGTACCTGACCAAAGTAGAGAATGCGTAGAATTGACTTGATTGGTAATTTTCCTTTGATGATAGAGAGGAGATGGACTTTTTTTAAAGAAATGGTAAAAAGAAAGGCAATTAGAAGACTAAGTAAGAGAAGTAGGCTATTGTAAAGAATAAAAAGTATTCCTAGAAAAGTCTGAACTTCATAAGGATATCCCAAGGAAATGAGCAAGATACATGCTATCAGCAAAGCAGGTAGACCAAAAAGAAGGATATCAAGTCCGTCTCTTGCGAGAGAACGAAAGAAGAGATAGCTCAGCCGCTCTCCAGAAATCAATCTAATCCCTGACTGAGAAAGAGATTGAATCTGACTGATAACAATTAAAGCTAAGAAAGTCAGCAAAAAGATTAACATACTGATGAGCTGATCAGGTTGGGTAAAGATGGCCAGTACGAAGGATACTCTGTCATTTTCAAATGCATTCGCTTTTTCTAGTCCAAGTTCTTTCAGATGAGTAGCCAATTCTTGACTAGTTAGGGATCCGCTGATAATATTGTAGTTGTTGAGAAGATCGCTCTTGTGAATGCTTTCTTGACTTGCTGGAGGCATCCAGTCTGGGAGTTGCCCATCTCCAAAAGCTTCGTAGAGAGTTCTTGATTTTCCATCACTATCTACTTCCCAAATGGTTCTTGCGATGAGACTATTATGTTTTCTAGCAAGGCTGTCTAATTCTTGTTTGAGGGTAGTATAATCGGCTTGTCCACTGTGTACAGCCACACCTGGAAATAGGCGTTGAGGAAGAGCTTCTTTCCAAAAGGACAGAGTCGCAATGAGAAAGAAAGTTAAAAGAAGATTGCTGATGAAGAGAAAAACACGTTTCATAGGAACCTCTTTCTAAAAGAGGGGGGCTGGACCTCCCTCCTTATAGCAGTGATACGAATGATAGTTTAGCACTTTAAAGATAATTAGCAGAAAGCCTTTTCATAATTTAATTTTACTATTATTTTAAGAATAAAACAAGCAATGCCAGCACTTCTTATAGTAGCTATTTTCAAAAAAATTCTTCAATCTTACAAAAATGTAAGATTAAAGTCTCTTTTGTAAGGTTAGGTTATGGCAGGCCGCCTTTTTTTGCGATAAACTAGACTCATAAAGAACAAAGGAGCAAAACCATGAAAAGAATCTTACAAAAGAAAAGAAGAAAACCAAGTCAAAAAGATATCGAGCGTGTTCAACTGGGATGCGCTATGATGCAAGCACAGTTTCAATTGATGGGATATTAAGAAGGAGAAAAACATGACACTTTTAGATGTAAAACACGTTCAAAAAATCTACAAAACACGCTTCCAAGGCAACCAAGTAGAGGCACTCAAAGACATTCACTTTACTGTAGAAAAGGGTGACTACGTTGCCATTATGGGTGAGTCTGGTTCTGGGAAATCAACCCTGCTCAACATCCTAGCTATGCTGGATAAACCAACTCGAGGTCAGGTTTACTTAAACGGAACAGACACAGCCACTATTAAAAATTCACAGGCTTCGAGTTTCCGTCGTGAGAAGTTGGGATTTGTCTTCCAAGACTTTAACTTGCTAGATACCCTGTCTGTTAAGGACAATATCTTGCTTCCGTTAGTTCTATCACGAAAACCTATTACGGAGATGATGAAGAAATTGGTAGTGACAGCTGAAAATTTGGGCATCAACCAATTGCAAGAGAAGTACCCTTACGAGATCTCAGGCGGTCAAAAGCAGCGGGTAGCAGTAGCACGCGCCATCATCACAGAACCTGAAATTCTCCTTGCGGATGAACCAACAGGAGCCCTTGACTCCAAGTCATCTGCAGCCTTACTCGATGTTTTTGATGAAATCAATGAACGTGGCCAAACCATTCTCATGGTAACCCACTCAACGGCAGCAGCCAGCAGGGCCAAGCGTGTTCTCTTTATCAAAGACGGCATTCTTTACAACCAAATCTACCGTGGAGACAAGACAGAGCGTCAGATGTTCCAAGAAATCTCTGATACTTTGACTGTTATGGCAAGTGAGGTGAATTAGTATGTTCCGATTAACCAATAAGTTAGCGGTATCTAACTTTGATTAAAAACCGCAAACTCTACTACCCCTTTGCCCTTGCTGTTCTCTTAGCAGTGACCATCACCTATCTTTTTTACTCTTTGTCACTTAATCCTAACATTGGCAAGATCCGAGGAGGAGAAACTATCTCTATGACCCTCGCTCTCGGTATGGTGGTTGTTACCATCGCTTCTGGAATTATTGTCCTTTATGCCAATAGTTTTGTCATGAAGAACCGCTCCAAGGAGCTGGGTGTATATGGTATGCTGGGTCTTGAAAAGCGCCATTTGATCAGTATGGTTTTTAAGGAGCTTCTTATTTTTGGTTCCTTAACCTTGACAGCTGGTCTCGGTCTAGGAGCTCTCTTTGATAAGCTAATCTTTGCCCTTCTTCTGAAGCTGATGAAAATGAAAGTGGAGCTCGTTTCGACTTTCCAACCAATTGTCTTTATCCTAGTTCTCATTGTCTTTGGGGCAATCTTCTTAGGTTTGATTTTTATCAATGCCTTTCGCATCGCACGCATGAATGCCCTTCAGCTCTCTCGTGAAAAAGCCAGTGGTGAGAAAAAAGGACGATTCTTAGGTTTCCAAACTATTCTAGGTCTAATCAGTCTAGCAACTGGTTACTACCTAGCAATAACAGTCGAAAACCCACTTTCTGCTGTTCTGATTTTCTTCGTAGCAGTCTTGTTGGTAATCTTTGGTACCTATCTCTTGTTTAATGCAGGGATCACAGTTTTCCTACAAATATTGAAGAAAAATAAGCGTTACTATTACCAACCTAATAACATGATTTCCGTATCCAATCTCATTTTCCGCATGAAGAAAAATGCGGTTGGTCTGGCGACGATTGCTATTCTCTCAACCATGGTCTTGGTGACTATGTCTGCTACAACGAGCGTCTTCAAGGCTTCAGAAACTTTCAAGAAAGTCATGAATCCGCATGATTTGGGATTACAGGGCAGAATGTTGAAAAAGAAGACATCGAAAAACTCTTGAGCCAGTACGCTAGCGATAAGGGATTGACTGTAACAAAGAAAGAAGTCCTCACATACAGTAACTTTGGTGTGGCAAATCAAGAAGGTACGAAATTGACAATTTTTGAGAAAGGTCAAAATCGTGTTCAACCGAAAACTATTTTTATGGTCTTTGACCAAAAAGATTACGAGAATATGACGGGGCAAAAACTTGCACTTTCAGGTAAGGAAGTTGGATTGTTTACTAAAAACAAAGAACTTCAAGGACAAAAAGAACTGACTCTGAATGACCAGATCTACACAATCAAGGAAGAAATCAAAAAGGATTTTATTCTTGAACATGTCCCAAATCAGTACAATATTCTAACTTCGGACTATAACTATCTGGTTGTTCCTGACTTGAAAGCCTTTCTTGACCAGCATCCTAATTCTTCCATCTTTAATCAATATTATGGTGGTATGAATGTAACGGCTAGCGAGGATGAGCAGCTTAAAATTGCAGATGACTATTCAAAATTCGTCAACAACTTTAATAGAGAATTAAACAAAGAAGGAAGCTATGTTTACGGAAGCAATCTTGCTGATAGCAGTGCGCAGATGAGTGCTCTCTTTGGTGGAGTCTTCTTTATCGGTATCTTCCTCTCTATCATCTTTATGGTGGGAACAGTTCTTGTCATCTACTACAAACAAATCTCTGAAGGCTATGAAGACCGTGAACGCTTTATCATTTTGCAAAAAGTCGGTCTCGATCAAAAGCAAATCAAGCAAACCATCAATAAACAGGTCCTAACTGTTTTCTTCCTCCCATTGCTCTTTGCTTTTCTACATCTTGCCTTTGCCTATCATATGCTTAGCCTCATCCTAAAAGTCATTGGGGTCCTAGATGCGACCATGATGTTGACAGTCACTCTGTCTATCTGTGCTATCTTCCTCATCGTCTATGTCTTAATCTTTATGATTACCTCAAGAAGTTATCGCAAGATTGTGCAAATGTAAAAAAGATACCTCGATATTTATCGAGGTATTTCTTTATCTTAAATGCTAAAGAGTTGTCCAAACAGGTAAGTCACTCCCATGGTCAAAAGTCCGATACAGAGGTTACGGATCATAGCTGTTTTTGTAGGAGCCTTGCCTAGTTTAGCACTGGTATAGCCAGTGACGAGAAGGGAAAGGGCAACGATAAAAACAGTAGCAGGAATGCGATAATCACTTGGAAAGACAGTGATCGAAAGCATGGGAGGAAGACTTCCCAGTACAAAGGCGATAAAGCTAGAGATGGCAGCATGCCAAGGATTGGTAAATTCTTCGTACTCGATACCGTATTTTTCCTCAACCAAGGCTTTGAGTGGATTTTTTAAAAAGGCCTTGTTGGTCAAAAGTTGGGCGGACGTTTCACACTCACCATTTTGCAGGTAAGCAGCATAGAGGGATTGTTTTGCAGATTCGATGTCCTTATCCAATAGCAACTGTTCTCTGGCAACAGCGGCTTCTTCCGTGTCTTTCTGAGTGGATACAGAGACATATTCGCCACCTGCCATAGAAAAAGCACCAGCGAGAATAGCGGCCAATCCTGATAAAAAGATAATCCAGATATTGCTCGTCGCACTAGCAACACCGATAACGACTCCAGCGATGGAAATAATTCCATCATTGGCACCCAGAACACCTGCGCGTAGGATATTGAGTCGTCCTGCAAAGTTAGCATCAATTTCATGTTTTATTTCTGTCATAGTCATCTCCTTTCTCTCCAGTATAGAGAAAGAGTAGGGGAATACAAACTTTTTAAACTATCTGAAAAAAGTTCTACGATTCTAATTTTTAAGCGCTTTCTAATTTTGCCGAAAAATGCTACTTCAAATTCTCAAATATTAAATTTTCTGACAATTTATTGAAAAATGAGTGAATACATGTTATAATGGAACGTAAAATAAATTCAGGCTTCCTGAACCAATAGGAGTAACTAATGAAAAAACTAGGTGTTGTCCTTTTATCTTCTGCTTTGCTATTGACAGCATGTGCAGTCCGTTTTGAAAAATCAACCGAGACAAGTGATTCCTCTAAGGTGACAGCTTTATCAGATGACAAACAAAAATTACTTGATAAGGCAACCGCAGATTATAAGACTTTTGTTCAAGGACAAATTGATAAACTCTTAACGGATACAGAAGGCTTTGTCCAGCTTTTAAAAGACGGAAAATTGGAGGAAGCCAAGAAAGCTTATCCACTTGTTCGTATGTCTTATGAGCGTTCAGAACCGATTGCAGAAAGTTTTGGTGAGTCAGATGTCAAGATTGACTTCCGTTTAGCAGACTACGTAGATGAAAATAAGACTGAGGAAGGCTGGTCTGGTTTCCACCGTATCGAGCGTATCCTTTGGGAAGATAATACCACAAAAGGGACTGAAAAATACGGTGATCAATTGGTCAATGATATTAAGGAATTGAAAGCTAAGATTGCGACTGTAGATGTGGACTACAAGGTTATGTTGACTGGAGCAGTTGACTTGCTTAATGAAGTAGCGACAAGCAAGATTACAGGTGAAGAGGAAATCTATTCTCATACAGATTTGTACGATTTCCGTGCTAATATCGAGGGTGCTGAGAAAATTTTCCAACTATTTAAACCTTTACTAGAAAAATCAGATGCTGATTTAGTTAAAGAATTAGAAGCTGATTTCAAATCTGTTAATAGTTTGCTGGATAAACACATGACAGACAAGGAACACTACAAACTCTATACTGATTTGACAAAAGAAGACACCAAGGAATTGGCTGAAGCCGTGACAAAACTTGGTGAACCTCTATCACAAATGGGCAAATTTCTTGATGGAGAATAAGCAGTATGACTGATAAAGATGAAAAGTTTTTTGAGAAAAAAATGGACCGTCGAGAATTTCTAAAAAAAGCAGGGATTGGAGGGGCTGGTTTAGCGCTAGGACTCTCTGGTGCTTCTGCTTTTTTCGCACCTAAGCTAGGAAATCAAGAAAAAATCTCGTACGGTAATGAAAAGATTAACTTTTATGGAAAACACCAAGCGGGTATTACAACCCCTATGCAGAAGAATATTTATTTTGTTGTCCTAGATTTGCATACGACAGATAAAGATAAGATTATTCAGCTATTTAAGGATTGGACAGATTATAGTAGCAAGTTGGTAGAAGGAGAATTAGTCAAAAAAGATGGTCAGAATGCTCTCTTACCACCTAGTGACACTGGAGAAACCGTGGGGCTAAATCCTCATCGTTTAACGTTGACTTTTGGTGTGTCTGCAAGTTTCCTGAAAAAAATGAATTTAGAACAAAAACGTCCTCAACTTTTTAGGGATTTTCCACCCTTTCCAAAGGAGCAACTGCGTGAAAAATATACTGGGGGAGATATTGTTATCCAAGCCTGTGCAGATGACGAGCAAGTTGCTTTTCATGCTATTCGCAACCTCATTCGTAAAGGGAGAAATGCAGTGACCCTCCGTTGGAGCCAATCTGGATTTGCTGCTATTGGGGATCGTATGGAGACACCACGCAACCTTTTTGGTTTCAAAGATGGAACAGCCAATGTGACCAAAGAAAAGGATTTTGATCGTGTTGTCTGGGCCGACAGCAAGGACTGGATGGAAAATGGATCCTATATGGCCGTTCGTCGCATCCAAATGTTTCTCGATACTTGGGATCGAACCAATCTTGAAGAGCAAGAAAATACCTTTGGTCGTTATAAGGAAAGTGGCGCCCCCTTTGGTAAGAAGAATGAGTTTGATGAAGTAGATTTGAGTCTTTTACCAGATGATTCGCATGTTCGATTAGCCAAAGAGGCAGATAAGCCACTCTTACGACGTTCCTATTCATACTCGGATGGAATTGATGAAAGACTGGACAATTTGACACAGGTTTACTCTTTATCTCTTTCCAGAAAGATCCAGACAATTTTGTCAAGGTTCAAACCAACCTCGGAGCTACAGACAAGATGAATGAGTATGTAACCCATATCGGTAGCGGTCTTTTTGCCTGCTTTGGTGGAGTAGAGAAAGGAGGCTATATTGGTCAGAAATTATTGGAAGATTAGTATTTGTTTTTTTGCTTTGTCTTTTCTCTTGTTAGCTATGTCTCCTGTTCGTGCAAAGGAAAGTCTGAGTTCTTATTTTGTAAAGATTACAGATGCCTCTCAGGCTTTAAAAAATGGAAATCAGGCAGAAGCCAAGGCCCTAGTTAGAGAAATGGCGACGGATTTTGAAAAAATAGAACATGCTGATTCAGATGCTGGAAAGGTTGTTAAGGAAAAACTTGCCCTGTCAGGAGAGATTAGTGAAGAAAATCTGACACAGATCTCCTCTGCCCTTCTAGCTTTTGAAAAAGAACAAAATCCAATAGATCTGAATGCGGAGAAGGAAAAACTTGTCAGTCGCTTAAGACCACGTTTTGAGACTTTGGATAAGGCAATTTCTTCAAAAGATATAGAGCAAGTCCGAGAAGCCTATAAAAAAATGAATTCAACTTGGACACTCAATGAAAGTGTCGTCCGCGACAACAGTACAACTCATTATGGTCAAGTAGAAACTGCTATCTCTTTCTTACGCAGTAGTATTGAAATGGAGCCGACAGATTATGATGCTATCCAGTCTTCTTTTAATAACTTAAAAACTGCCATCGATAACTTCGTAGATGGCAAAGAAGTGGAGAAAGTTCCTCCAATCTAAATCTCAAAGATGGCATTTCCCTTCTCAAAAAAGCCTTGGAAGAATTTAAAGCTGGAAACCCGACGGCAGGGACAGCTGCCATGAAAGAGTTTATTACTATATGGCCAACTGTTGAAGGTTCTGTTAGTACGACCAATCCTTCCCTCTACACCCGAGTCGAAAGCGAAAGTCCTGTAATCATGGTCAAGGGAAGTGAGAAGGAATATCAAGAAAAATTAGAAGAACTGATTGCGGATTTATCTCAAATTGATACGACTGCAAGCTACAATCCTTTTGATGCCATGCTCATTCTCTTACGTGAAGGAGTAGAGGCCCTCTTAATCGTCATGGCCTTGGTCACGACACTAAAAGCAGGCAAGATGCGCAAAGGACTCAAGTGGGTATATGGTGGAGCACTATCAGGAATAGCTGCGAGTCTAGTGATTGCATTTATACTTCAAATTGCTTTTCCAGCTGTAACATCAGGGGCCAATCGTGAAATCATCGAAGGATCTGTTGGTATTTTTGCAGTAGTGATGATGATTTTGATTGGTATCTGGCTTCACAGAAAATCCTCGATCAAAAAATGGAATGACTTTATGGATTCACAGATGACAACTGTGACCAAGACAGGTTCATTCATTTCCATGTTTGCTCTTAGTTTTCTAGCTGTTTTCCGTGAAGGGGCAGAGACCATTCTATTTTACGTAGGGATTTTACCGAGAATATCTCGTTTTGAGTTTATCCTAGGTATTTCTCTAGCTTTGTTAGTCTTGCTGATTATTGCATTTCTGATGAACAAGGCGAGTCAATTATTCCTACCTCATAAGGTCTTCTTTATCTTAACTTGGATGATTTATGCTCTTGCCTTCAAGATGCTTGGAGTTAGTGTGCATGCTCTGCAGCTGACAAATATGGCACCAAATCACCTGCTATCAAGTTTCCCAACTATCGACCTATTGGGCATCTATCCAAGTTGGGAAGGTTTAGGAAGTCAGCTAGTCTTCTTGATAATTGTTTTGGTTGTCACATTGAGACAGGGTGAAAGTAGATGGATACAAAAGAATTGACAATCGTTGAACATCTGATAGAATTTAGAAAGAGGTTCATTGCTGTTATAGCCTGCTTTTCTATAGTCTTTTGTGGAGCTTTATTGTTTGCTGATCAGCTTTATTACTACCTGACTCAGTCCTTTAATCAAAAGTTGATTGTATTAGGTCCAAATGACATTCTGTGGATTTATTTGCGCTTGGCGAGTCTAATGTCCTTTACCATTACGCTACCTTTTACAGTTTATCAGATTTGGAGTTTTATCAAACCAGGATTGAAAACAGAAGAAGCAAGAGCCATTTTTGCCTATATTCCAGCTAGTTTTATTTGCTTTTTACTTGGACTAGCCTTTGGATTCTACTTTGTGACACCAGCCTTACTTCAAGTGCTTTTAGGTCTTGGGGAAGGATTATTTGAAACTCAATTAACAGCGCAGAACTACTTAGCCTTTGTTTTTCAAACAACCCTACCCTTGGGTTTCATCTTTGAATTGCCTGTCATCATCGCTTTTTTAACGTCGATTGGCTTGATTGGACCAGGTTTCTTAGTTACCTATCGCCGTTATGCATACTTTATTTTATTGGTACTAGCTATTATCTTGACACCTGCTGATTTTATCAGCGATCTAGCTATGACTGTTCCTTTAATCTCGCTCTATGAGCTTAGTATTGCAATTAGCAAGAGTATTGTAAAGAAAAAAATGAAAGGAGAAAAGAATGGGAATCTTACGTGATATCGGTGCTCCAGGATTGATTATCATTGTTTTAGGGGCACTCTTAATCTTTGGACCAAAACGGTTACCAGAACTTGGTGAATCAATCGGTAAAATGCTGTCTGAATTTAAAAAGGCAGTTAAAGGAACTGGTGAGCAAGATCAGGAAAAGTAATCTATTCCATCATCATACATAAAAACAAGAAAGTTAGGAACTGTAGCTGCCTAGGCAAATTTGAACAGTTTCCTAGCTTTTTATTGTATTCTTAAAAGTGATTTTAAGTTTTCTTTAAGGTTTCTATTATATTCTAAAGAACTCTATATTAACCGAATGTTAAGTAAAAAATATAGAGGGAAATCTAATTTTATTTCTCAAATAGATAGTTTTCTGTCTTTTCTTCATGATAGAGGCAGATTGTGATATAATAGATGGTAATGAGTTTTTTAGAATAAACTAAAGGAGAATATATATGATCTATGCAGGAATCCTAGCCGGAGGAACTGGCACACGTATGGGAATCAGTAATTTACCAAAACAATTTTTGGAGTTGGGTGATCGTCCTATTTTGATCCACACAATCGAAAAATTTGTCTTGGAGCCAAGCATTGAAAAAATTGTAGTTGGAGTTCATGGAGATTGGGTCTCTCATGCTGAGGACTTGGTTGACAAGTATCTTTCTCTTCACAAGGATCGTATCATCATTACCAAAGGTGGTGCTGATCGTAATAGCAGTATCGAGAAGATTATAGAAGCCATTGATGCCTACCGTCCAATTACTCCAGAAGATATCGTGATTACGCATGACTCAGTTCGTCCATTTATCACGCTCCGCATGATTCAGGACAATATCAAACTCGCCCAAAATCATGATGCAGTTGACACAGTAGTAGAAGCAGTTGATACCATTGTTGAAAGCACTAACGGCCAGTTTATCACGGATATTCCAAATCGTGCTCACCTTTATCAAGGTCAAACACCTCAAACCTTCCGCTGCAAGGATTTCATGGATTTGTATGGTTCCCTATCTGATAAAGAAAAGGAAATCCTGACGGATGCATGTAAGATTTTTGTTATCAAAGGGAAAGACGTTGCCCTAGCTAAAGGGGAATACTCAAACCTTAAAATCACAACTGTGACCGACTTGAAAATCGCGAAAAGCATGATTGAGAAAGACTAAGGCTATGATTAATCAAATTTATCAACTGACCAAACCAAAGTTTATCAATGTAAAATACCAAGAAGAGGACATTGATCAGGAGAATCATATCCTTATTCGTCCAAATTATATGGCAGTCTGTCATGCGGATCAACGTTACTATCAAGGGAAACGTGATCCAAAGATATTGGCTAAAAAGCTTCCTATGGCTATGATTCACGAGTCTTGTGGAACTGTTATTTCAGATCCAACTGGTACTTATGAAGTCGGTCAAAAGGTAGTTATGATTCCCAATCAACCGCCTATGCAGAGTGACAAGGAGTTCTACGAGAACTACATGACAGGGACCTACTTCCTATCTAGTGGTTATGATGGCTTTATGCGAGAATTTGTCTCTCTTCCCAAAGATCGTGTTGTGTCTTATAATGACATTGAGGACACAGTTGCTGCCATTACCGAGTTTGTGAGTGTGGGTATGCATGCTATGAATCGTTTCTTAAATCTTGCCCACAGCAAGCGAGAGCGCATAGCTGTTATCGGAGATGGTAGTTTGGCTTTTGTGGTTGCAAATATTATCAATTACACTCTACCAGAAGCAGAGATTATCGTGATTGGCCGTCATTGGGAAAAACTGGAGCTCTTCTCTTTTGCAAAAGAGTGCTACATCACGGATAATATTCCCGAGGATCTGACCTTTGATCATGGATTTGAGTGTTGCGGTGGTGATGGTACAGGTCCGGCTATCAATGACTTGATCCGTTATATTCGCCCACAAGGAACGATCCTCATGATGGGAGTCAGCGAATACAAGGTCAATATCAATACACGAGATGCCTTAGAAAAAGGCTTGCTCTTGGTTGGTTCATCACGATCAGGACGCATTGATTTTGAAAATGCAATTCAGATGATGGAAGTCAAAAAGTTCGCGAATCGCCTGAAAAATATCCTTTATATCGAAGAACCAGTGAGAGAAATCAAGGACATTCACCGTGTCTTTGCTACAGACCTAAATACTGCTTTTAAAACAGTATTTAAGTGGGAAGTGTAGAAGATGGAGGCTATTTGTGGAGAAACTCATCAAAGAAAAAATTTCTTCTTTACTATCTGATGAAGAGGAAGTACTCAGTGTTGAACAGCTGGGAGGCATGACCAACCAAAACTACTTGGTTAAAACAACCTCCAAACCCTATATTGTTAAGTTCTTCGGAAAAGGGACTGAAAAGCTCATCAATCGTCAAGATGAAAAATACAATCTTGAATTGTTGAAAGATTTGAATCTAGATGTCAAGAATTATCTTTTTGATATTGAGTCAGGAATCAAGGTAAATGAGTACATTGATTCTGCCACAACGCTTGATTCCACTTCGATTAAGACCAAGTTTGAAAAGATTGCACCAATTTTACAAACCATTCATGCTTCAGGAAAAGAGCTAAGAGGAGAGTTTGCTCCGTTTGAAGAAATCAAAAAATACGAAGCCCTGATTGAGGGAAATATCCCTTACGCCAACTATGAAGCTGTAAGAAAAGATGTATTTTCACTAGAGAAAAAATTGGCTGATTTGGGTGTTGACAGAAAGTCTTGTCATATTGATTTGGTACCAGAAAACTTTATCGAGTCACCCCAAGGACGCATGTATTTGATCGACTGGGAATACTCTTCCATGAATGACCCGATGTGGGATTTGGCAGGTCTCTTTTTGGAGTCTGAATTTACAAATCAGGAAGAAGAAGATTTCCTAACTTACTATGAGAGTGACAAAACTCCAGTATCTCGTGAAAAGATTCGAATCTATAAAATTTTGCAAGATACTATCTGGAGTTTATGGACAGTGTACAAAGAAGCTCAAGGTGCTGACTTTGGAGATTATGGTGTGAGTCGTTACCAAAGAGCGGTTGACGGTTTGACCTATTATGGGGGTTAGGATGAAGAATAAAAATGGTGTTTCTTTTGGTCTGTTCTCAGGTATCTTCTGGGGGCTAGGTCTGACAATCAGTGCTTATATCTTTTCAATTTTTACAAATCTTTCCCCCTTTGTGGTGGCAGCGGCACATGACTTCTTGAGTATCTTTATTTTATTAGCTTTTCTCTTGATTAGAGAAGGAAAAGTTCGCTTGTCAATCTTTCTAAATATTCGGAATGTCAGTGTTATTATCGGAGCCTTGCTAGCTGGACCAATAGGAATGCAGGCCAATCTTTATGCGGTTAAGTATATCGGTAGTTCTCTTGCATCTTCAGTATCAGCTATCTATCCAGCAGTTTCTGTTTTACTAGCATTTTTCATTTTGAAACACAAGGTATCTAGGAATACTGTGTTTGGTATTCTGTTGATTATCGCTGGTATTATTGCCCAGACATACAAAGTTGAGCAGGTTAATTCTTTTTATATCGGAATTCTTTGTGCATTAGTTTGTGCCATCGCCTGGGGAAGTGAGAGTGTTCTTAGTTCCTACGCCATGGAAAGTGAATTAAGTGAAATTGAAGCATTATTAATCCGTCAAGTAACCTCATTCTTGTCATACCTTGTCATTGTCCTCTTTTCTCATCATTCATTTGCAGAAGTAGCAGATGGACAATTGCTTGGTTTGATGCTAGTCTTTGCAGCATGTAATATGATTTCTTATTTGGCTTATTACATTGCAATCAATCGGCTACAACCAGCAAAAGCAACTGGTTTGAACGTAAGCTATGTCGTTTGGACAGTATTGTTCTCAGCAATGCTTTTAGGTACACCACTCGATATGGTGACCATTATTACATCGCTTGTTGTCATGGCTGGTGTTTATATTATTATTAAAGAATAAAGGAGAATCGCGTGAAAGCAATTATCTTGGCAGCGGGGTTGGGAACTCGTCTGCGCCCTATGACTGAAAATACCCCTAAAGCCTTGGTTAAGGTCAACCAAAAACCTTTGGTAGAATACCAAATTGAATTTTTGAAAGAGCGAGGAATTGATGAGATTATCATTGTTGTCGGCTACCTTAAAGAACAATTTGCCTATCTAAAAGAAAAATATGGTGTTCGTTTAGTCTTTAACGATAAGTATGCCGATTACAACAATTTTTACTCACTTTATCTGGTTAAAGAAGACTTAGCTAACAGCTATGTTATTGATGCGGATAACTATCTTTTCAAAAATATGTTTAGAAACGATCTTAAACGTTCGACCTATTTCAGTGTTTATCGTGAAGACTGTGAGAATGAATGGTTCTTGGTTTATGGTGATGACTATAAAGTTCAAGATATCATCGTTGATAGCAAGGCTGGTCGTATTCTGAGTGGCGTATCATTCTGGGATGCTCCAACTGCAGAAAAGATCGTTGGCTTTATTGACAAAGCATACGCAAGCGACGAATTTGTAGATCTCTACTGGGACAACATGGTTAAGGATAATATCAAAGAATTAGATGTGTATGTTGAAGAATTAGAAGACAATAGCATTTATGAAATTGATAGTGTAAAAGATTACCATAAGTTAGAAGAGATTTTATCTTCCATTAACTAAATAATATTAGAAATTAGTAACAGAAAGACCCATTTTGGTCTTTTTTTGTTTGAAATGCACGAAAATAGAATTCAAAAAGATTGTTTGATAATGATTATAATTAATTAACAAAACACAATCAACAAAAAAGAAACAAAATAAAACAAAAAGTATTGACAACGATTTCATATAGTGTTATACTTATAACGTAAAAGTTAATTGAAAGAAGGGAAACTGTTATGGGATTAGATCATTTCTTTGACAAAAACCTGGTGTTTTGCTTAGAAGCGGATAATCAAGAACAACTCTTTGATCAGGTAGCAACCCTGTTGGAAAAACGAGAAATAGTGACTCCAACTTATCGTGAAGCCTTGATCACGCGTGAAAAGTCATTTCCAACCGGCTTAGATATGGAATTTCTGGGAAAGGACTTGCCAAATGTAGCGATTCCTCATACAGATATTGTTCACAATCTAGCTGAGAAAGTGGTGGTTGTTCGATTAGAAAAACCAGTAACTTTTCACAATATGATTGCTCCTGATAAGGAAGTGGAAGTATCTCTACTCTTCTTTATCATTAACAATTCAAGTTCGAGTCAAACAAATATTCTGGCTCAGTTGATGGACTTTTTCACAGGGAATAGCCATCTGGAAGATTTATCAAAAATTTCTGAACCAGAAAAACTTTATGCTTATATAGCTGAAGCAACAGCTTAATCTTGTCTATTAAAAAAATAAAATCGGAGGAAATCCTAATGATTAAAATTCTCGCTGCCTGCGGTGCAGGTGTTAACTCAAGTCACCAAATTAAAAGTGCTCTTGAAGAAGAACTCGCAAATCGCGGTTACGATGTTCACTGTGATGCAGTTATGGTAAAAGATGTGAATGAAGACCTTATGAAAGGCTACGATATCTTTACACCAATCGCTGCAACAGATCTTGGCTTTGAACCAGGTATTCCAGTTATCGAAGCTGGACCAATCTTGTTCCGTATTCCAGCAATGAGCGCTCCTGTATTTGACAATATTGAGGCAGCTATCAAAGAACACGGACTAAGTTAATTATTATTTTGTAAGATTCCATAAAAATAAAGGGAGGAACTATTATGGATGTCATTATCGAACTAGCCAATAAGATTTTCAAGCCAGTCTTGGAAATGGGTGGTCCTATCATCATGCTGATCATCTTGACAGTATTGGCCTTACTATTTGGAGTGAAATTCTCCAAAGCGCTTGAAGGTGGTATCAAACTTGCCATCGCTCTTACTGGTATCGGTGCTATCATCGGTATGCTCAACGGAGCTTTCTCAGCATCTCTTGCGAAATTCGTTGAAAATACTGGTATTCAATTGAACATCACTGACGTTGGTTGGGCACCGCTTGCAACCATCACTTGGGGTTCTGCATGGACACTTTACTTCTTGCTTGTGATGTTGATTGTCAACGTTGTGATGCTTGCAATGAAGAAAACGGACACACTTGACGTCGATATCTTTGATATCTGGCACTTGTCAATCACTGGTCTTTTGATCAAATGGTATGCAGACAACAATGGAGTTAGCCAAGGAGTTTCACTCTTCATCGCAACTGCAGCAGTTGTCCTTGTAGGTGTTTTGAAAATCATCAACTCTGACTTGATGAAACCAACTTTCGATGACCTTCTTAACGCACCAAGTTCATCACCAATGACTTCAACTCACATGAACTACATGATGAACCCAGTTATCATGGTCTTGGATAAGATCTTTGATAAAGTATTGCCAGGTCTTGATAAATATGACTTTGACGCTGCAAAATTGAACAAGAAAATCGGTTTCTGGGGATCCAAATTCTTCATCGGTTTCATTCTTGGTATCGTTATTGGTTTGATGGGAACTCCACACCCAGTTGCTGGTGTAGAAGGAGCCGATAAATGGGAACTTGTTATTAAAGGTTGGTTGAGCCTTGGTTTGACTGCCGGTGTCTGCTTGGAGCTCTTCTCACTTATCGGATCTTGGTTCATCGCAGCCGTAGAACCACTTTCACAAGGTATTACAAACGTTGCTACTAAACGTCTTCAAGGACGTAAATTCAACATCGGTCTTGACTGGCCTTTCATCGCTGGTCGTGCTGAAATCTGGGCTTGTGCCAACGTACTTGCTCCAATCATGCTAGTAGAAGCAGTGCTTCTTTCAAACGTCGGAAATGGTATCTTGCCACTTGCAGGTATCATCGCTATGGGTGTAACTCCAGCTCTCTTGGTTGTTACTCGTGGTAAATTGCTCCGTATGATCATCTTCGGAACACTCTTGTTGCCACTCTTCCTTCTTTCAGGTACTCTTATCGCTCCATTTGCAACTGAACTTGCTAAAGGTGTAGGTGCCTTCCCAGAAGGTGTGAGCCAAACTCAATTGATTACTCACTCAACTCTTGAAGGACCAATCGAAATTATTTGGTTGGGCAATTGGTAATGCTACAACAGGTGATATCAAAGCAATCCTTGGTGCAGCAGTCTTCCTTGTATTCTATGTAGGTATCTTTGCTTGGTATAGAAAACAAATGATCAAACGTAACGAAGAATACGCAGCAAATGCTAAATAATTCGCTCCTATAAAATGTAAATTGTGAAAACTAGGTTGTTAATTTCCTACATTGGGAGTGGCAACCTAGTTTTTTATATAAAAATCTAAAAATAGTTGGAGAACATTATGGTAATTGAAATCAAATCAGACCAGTTAACGGTTCAATTTAAAACCTTAGGTGGCGCCTTGTCGTCTATTAAGGACCGAGATGGCATTGAGTATCTGTGGCAAGGAGATGCCACCTATTGGAGTGGACAAGCTCCAGTACTTTTTCCAATCTGTGGCTCTTTGAGAGAGGATACAGCCTTCTATAGCCACGAAGATGGAACAGAAACAAAAGGAAGCATTCCTCGCCATGGTTTGGTCCGTAAAAAAGAATTTGAATTAGTTGATCAAACAGAAAACAGTGTAACTTTTGCTATCAAAGATGATGAGAATACTTATCAAAACTATCCTTATCATTTTCGTCTTGAAATCACTTATCTAGTGACCGGCAAGACTGTTCGTACTCAATACAAAATCTTTAATAAAGAAACGAATAAAGTAATGCCATTCTTTATAGGAGGACATCCAGGATTTAATTGTCCTCTACTCGATGATGACGTCTATGAAGATTACTATTTAGAGTTTGAGAAAGAAGAGACTTGCTCTGTTCCTCGTCCTTTCCCAGAAACGGGAATGTTAGACTTCCAAGATAGAAGTCCATGGTTGGATTCACAAAAGGAAGTGGACCTCAGTTACGATCTGTTTAGTGTTGATGCAGTGACACTCGATGAGTTACAATCTAGAACAATTGCCCTTCGTTCGCGCAAGCATGAGAAGGGATTAAAAGTACACTTCCAAGAGTTCTCAAATCTCATCATTTGGTCAACTTTGAATAAGGGACCTTTCATTGCGTTTGAACCATGGTCTGGCTTATCAACATCCCTTGAAGAAGGAGATCATTTAGAGGACAAGAAGAATGTTCGTCTCCTAGAACCAGGCCAAGTTGACCAAATTGGTTTTGATATCGAAATTTTATAATTTAAAAAAATATAACACAAAAACAAACATTTACTGTTGACTTTTTATGAAAATAGGTGTATATTATGTTTGTAAACAACAAATGATGTTTGTAACAAACAAATAATCACTTGTTATATTCTCTTTCGAGGAGAAAGTTTGTTTCCAGGAAATTGATTTCCTGGACTTGGATAAGGTGTTATTCATCTCATTCAATCAAATTTGTCAATAAACTGCTAGAAAGCCTTTTGTAAGTATACTGCTAGCTATAAAAGTCTTTACTGGCCTAGAAAAATAAAAAGGAGTAAACAATATGTCTATTGTTATCGGTGCAGATGCTGCAGGTTTGAGATTGAAAGAAGTTGTGAAAGACTTCTTGGAAAAAGAAAACTTCCACGTTGTGGATGTTACAGCTGAAGGTCAAGATTTTGTTGATGTGACTCTTGCTGTTGCTCGCGGAAGTAAAACAAAGAAGAACAAAAACCTTGGTATCGTGATTGATGCTTATGGTGCTGGTCCATTCATGGTCGCAACTAAAAATCAAAGGAATGGTTGCTTTTGCAGAAGTATCTGACGAACGTTCTGCTTATATGACTCGTGGCCACAACAACTCTCGTATGATTACTATGGGAGCAGAAATCGTTGGTGATGAATTGGCGAAAAACATTGCTAAAGGTTTTGTTAACGGTAAATACGACGGTGGCCGTCACCAAATTCGTGTTGATATGTTGAACAAAAATGTGCTAATTAGATTACAGTAAGAAAGGTAAGATAAAAAAATGAGAATTGCAATTGGATGTGACCACATCGTAACAGATGAAAAAAATGGCGGTTTCAGAATTTTTTTGAAATCAAAAAGGACATGAAGTCATTGACTTTTGGTACCTATGACCACACACGTACTCACTACCCAATCTTTGGTAAAAAAAGTTGGTGAAGCCGTTACAAGCGGTCAAGCTGATCTTGGAGTATGTATCTGTGGTACTGGTGTTGGGATCAACAACGCTGTAAATAAAGTTCCAGGAGTTCGTTCTGCCTTGGTTCGTGATATGACAACAGCTCTTTATGCAAAAGAACAATTGAACGCCAATGTTATTGGTTTTGGTGGTAAAATCACTGGTGAATTGCTCATGTGCGACATCATTGAAGCTTTCATCAATGCTGAATACAAACCATCAGAAGAAAACAAAAAATTGATTGCGAAAATTGAGCACGTTGAAACTCACAATGCTCATCAAGCAGATGCAAACTTCTTTACAGAATTCCTTGAAAAATGGGATCGCGGTGAATACCACGACTAAGAGGTGACCTATGATTTTAACAGTCACAATGAATCCATCCATCGATATTTCTTATCCTTTGGATGAATTGAAAATTGACACTGTCAACCGTGTGGTAGACGTGACCAAGACAGCTGGTGGTAAAGGTCTCAATGTTACACGAGTTCTTTCAGAATTTGGTGATTCTGTTGCTGCTACTGGTTTATTTGGTGGGAAACTCGGTGAGTTTTTAGTAGAGCATATTGACGATAAAGTAACGAAACGTTTCTTCTCGATTCAAGGAGAGACTCGTAACTGTATCGCTATTCTACACGGTGAAAACCAAACAGAAATTCTTGAGAAAGGGCCTGAAGTTCTGGAGCAAGAAGGGCAAGATTTCTTGGCTCATTTCAAAAATCTTCTTGACACTGTGGAAGTAGTTGCTATCTCTGGTAGTCTTCCAGCTGGCCTTCCAGTTGATTATTATGCGAGATTGGTAGAGCTTGCTAATCAAGCAGGGAAACCAGTTGTTCTGGATTGCTCAGGTGCTGCCCTTCAGGCGGTTCTTGAATCACCACATAAACCAACAGTTATTAAACCAAATAACGAAGAATTGTCTCAGCTTCTTGGGAAAGAAGTTTCTGAGGATTTGGATGAATTAAAAGAAGTTCTTCAAGAGCCTCTATTTGCAGGGATTGAGTGGATTATCGTTTCACTTGGTGCAAATGGTGCTTGTGCAAAACATGGAGATACTTTCTACAAGGTAGATATTCCGAGAATTCAGGTAGTCAATCCTGTCGGATCTGGTGATTCTACTGTGGCAGGGATTTCATCAGGACTTCTTCATAAGGAATCTGATCAAGAACTCCTCATCAAGGCCAATGTCCTTGGTATGCTTAATGCCCAAGAAAAAATGACAGGTCATGTCAATATGGCTAACTATCAAGCTTTATATGATCAATTAATAGTAAAAGAGGTATAAAATGGTTTTAACAGAAAACAAACGTGCATGCTTAGAAAAACTCTCAGATGAAAATGGAATCATCTCAGCTCTCGCCTTTGACCAACGTGGTGCTTTGAAACGCCTCATGGCTCAATACCAAACAGAAGAGCCAACAGTGGCTCAAATGGAAGAACTCAAAGTCTTGGTAGCAGATGAATTGACAAAATACGCATCATCTATGCTTTTAGACCCAGAGTATGGACTTCCAGCTACAAAAGCGATTGATCCAAATGCTGGCCTTCTCCTTGCTTATGAGAAAACTGGCTACGACACAACAAGCACCAAACGCTTGCCTGACTGCTTGGATGTTTGGTCTGCCAAACGCATCAAGGAACAAGGTGCGGATGCAGTCAAATTCTTGCTTTACTACGATGTAGACAGTTCTGACGAACTCAACCAACAAAAACAAGCCTATATCGAACGCATCGGTTCTGAGTGTGTGGCGGAAGATATTCCATTCTTCCTTGAAATCCTCGCTTACGATGAAAAAATCGCTGATGCTGGCTCTGCAGAATACGCCAAAGTAAAACCACATAAAGTTATCGGTGCGATGAAAGTCTTCTCAGACCCACGCTTCAACATCGATGTCTTGAAAGTGGAAGTTCCAGTCAATGTTAAATACGTTGAAGGATTTGGCGATGGTGAAATCGTTCATACTCGTGAAGAAGCAGCAGCCTTCTTCAAAGCACAAGATGAAGCAACTAACTTGCCATACATCTACTTGAGTGCAGGTGTATCAGCTAAACTCTTCCAAGAAACACTTGTCTTTGCCCACGAATCAGGCGCAAACTTCAACGGAGTTCTTTGTGGCCGTGCTACATGGGCTGGATCAGTTGAAGCTTATATCAAAGATGGTGAAGCAGCAGCTCGAGAATGGCTTCGCACAACTGGTTTTGAAATATTGATGAACTCAACAAAGTTCTCAAAACTACAGCGACTTCATGGAAAGAACGCGTGTAAAATCTTCCTCCTAGTTTAGGAACATGAATCTAAAAAAATTTTAAAAAAAGTTACATGTAAGGGTTTACAAAATAACTTACTTGTGCTATACTTAAATCACAGGTTAATACAAGGTGAGTGTTACTAAGTAATATTAGGCATGATCACAGGTGGATTAGAAATCAAAGGATTTTCTAGTTCATTTGTGGTCATTTTTTGTACTCATATACCTTTAAGATATAAAAGGAGGTTGACATGTATCGAATTCTAAATCCAATGAATCACAATGTTTCACTTGTCAGAAATGATAAAGGAGAAGAGGTGATTGTAATTGGTAAGGGGATTGCATTCGGAAAGAAGAAGGGGGGATTTGATTGCTGAAAATCAGGTTGAGAAAATCTTTCGGATGAAGACCGAAGAGTCAAGAGAAAACTTTATTGCTCTCCTCAAAGATGTTCCGCTTGATTTTATCACAGTGACCTATGAAATCATTGATAAGCTATCAAAGAAATATCATTATCCTATTCAAGAGTATCTCTATGTGACCTTGACAGATCATATTTACTGTTCTTATCAAGCTCTAACACAAGGAAGGTACAAGGATAGTAATCTGCCAGATATTTCCACTAAGTATCCTGTCGCTTTTCAAATCGCAAAGGAAGCCTTTGACATCTATCGTCAGAAGTTGACAGATCATTTCCCTGAGGATGAAATTATTCGGATCGCTTATCATTTCATTAATGCCGAAGGTGAAAATGAAGTGGAACTTGTTGAGTCGATTGATAAGAGGAAAGAAATTCTCAGGAATGTCGAAGAAGTGCTGAAAAGTTACGCTATTCAACGAACCAAAAAGAATAACCATTTCTATGATCGCTTTATGATTCATTTGAATTATTTCTTGGATTATTTAGACAGATCTAGAGATGATAACCAATCACTTCTGGATATGGAAGATCATATTAAACAATCCTATCCAAAAGCGTTCGAGATTGGTTCCAAGATCTATGATGTGATTACACAACATACTGGTCTTGATTTGTATAAGAGTGAGCGAGTTTATCTAGTTCTACATATACAACGTTTACTGTCATAAGATTTATCAAACAATATATAAGGAGAATTCTATCATGAATAGAGAAGAAGTAACATTGTTAGGTTTTGAAATCGTAGCCTATGCTGGCGATGCTCGTTCAAAACTATTGGAAGCCTTGAAAGCTGCTGAAGTTGGCGATTTTGCGAAAGCTGATACTCTCGTAGAGGAAGCTGGTGGTTGCATCGCTGAGGCACACCACGCGCAAACAAGCCTTTTGACTAAGGAGGCAGCTGGTGAAGATTTGGCCTATAGTGTAACCATGATGCACGGTCAGGATCACTTGATGACAACCATCTTGCTCAAAGATTTGATGCACCATTTAATCGAACTTTACAAGAGAGGAGTTAAGTAATGAACAAACTAATTGCTTTTATCGAGAAAGGAAAGCCTTTCTTTGAGAAACTATCTCGTAATATCTACCTTCGTGCTATTCGTGATGGTTTCATCGCTGGTATGCCTGTCATTCTCTTCTCAAGTATCTTTATCTTGATTGCCTTTGTTCCTAATTCATGGGGCTTTAAATGGTCTGATGAAGTTGTCAATCTCCTCATGAAACCTTATAGCTATTCAATGGGGATTCTAGCTCTCTTGGTAGCTGGTACAACAGCTAAGTCATTGACAGACTCAGTCAATCGAAGCATGGAGAAAACTAACCAAATCAACTATATGTCAACACTTTTGGCTGCGATTGTTGGTTTGTTGATGTTGGCAGCTGATCCTATCGAAAATGGTCTAGCTACTGGATTCTTGGGGACAAAAGGTTTGCTTTCAGCCTTCCTTGCTGCCTTTGTTACTGTAGCCATCTATAAGGTTTGTGTTAAGAACAACGTCACTATTCGTATGCCTGACGAAGTTCCACCAAATATCTCACAAGTATTTAAAGATGTGATTCCATTCACTCTATCAGTGGTTTCTCTTTATGCTCTTGATTTACTAGCTCGTCATTTTGTTGGTGCAAGCGTAGCTGAATCAATCGGTAAATTCTTTGCACCATTATTCTCTGCTGCTGATGGTTATCTAGGTATTACGATTATCTTTGGTGCCTTTGCCTTCTTCTGGTTTGTTGGTATCCATGGCCCATCTATCGTTGAACCAGCAATCGCAGCTATTACCTATGCAAATGCCGAAGTCAACTTGAACCTTCTCCAACAAGGGATGCATGCAGACAAGATCCTTACTTCAGGTACACAAATGTTTATTGTTACCATGGGTGGTACAGGTGCGACACTGGTTGTTCCATTCATGTTCATGTGGTTGACCAAATCGAAACGTAACCGTGCGATCGGACGTGCATCAGTAGTGCCAACCTTCTTCGGTGTGAACGAACCAATCCTGTTTGGTGCACCACTTGTCTTGAACCCAATCTTCTTTATTCCCTTTATCTTTGCGCCAATTGCCAACGTATGGATCTTTAAATTCTTTATTGAAACGCTTGGTATGAACTCATTTACAGCCAACCTTCCTTGGACAACACCAGGTCCGCTCGGTATTGTTCTCGGTACAAACTTCCAATTCTTGTCATTTGTACTTGCTGCTTTGTTAATTCTTGTTGACGTAGCCATTTACTATCCATTCCTCAAGGTTTATGATGAACAAATCCTTGAAGAAGAACGTTCTGGTAAAGCTAATGATGAATTGAAAGAAAAAGTAGCAGCAAACTTCAATACTGCCAAAGCAGATGCTATTCTTGAAAAAGCAGGTGTAGAAACAGCGCAAAACACAATCACAGAAGAAACAAATGTTCTCGTTCTCTGTGCAGGCGGAGGTACAAGTGGTCTCCTTGCAAATGCTCTAAACAAAGCAGCTGCAGAGTACAAGGTTCCTGTTAAAGCAGCAGCTGGTGGCTATGGTGCTCACCGTGAAATGTTGCCTGAGTTTGATCTGGTTATCCTTGCTCCTCAAGTTGCTTCAAACTTTGAAGACATGAAGGCCGAAACCGACAAACTTGGTATCAAACTTGCCAAGACAGAAGGTGGGCAATACATTAAATTGACTCGCGATGGAAAAGGCGCTCTTGCCTTTGTTCAAGCGCAGTTTGAAGAATAAAAGGTAAATAGCGAAGAAGTGAGATGGAGGAACTCCTCCCAACTATATCTCCATCTCATTTCTATTTCTTGAAAGGTGAATCAAATGACAAAAACACTTCCAAAAGACTTTATCTTTGGCGGAGCAACAGCAGCCTATCAAGCAGAAGGTGCGACCAATACCGATGGTAAAGGACCGGTTGCCTGGGACAAATACCTCAAAGATAACTACTGGTACACTGCTGAACCAGCCAGTGATTTCTACCACAAATACCCAGTTGACCTCAAACTAGCAGAAGAGTATGGTGTCAATGGTATCCGTATTTCAATCGCTTGGTCACGTATCTTTCCAACTGGTTACGGGAAAGTCAATGCCAAGGGAGTTGAGTTCTATCACAAGTTGTTTGCAGAGTGCCACAAACGTCATGTTGAGCCCTTTGTAACTCTTCATCACTTTGATACGCCAGAAGCTCTACATTCAAATGGAGATTTCCCTGAATAGAGAAAACATTGATCACTTTGTGGATTATGCAGCCTTCTGTTTTGAAGAATTTCCTGAAGTTAACTTTTGGACAACCTTTAATGAAATTGGGCCAATTGGTGATGGTCAATACTTGGTTGGGAAATTCCCTCCAGGTATTCAGTACGACCTTGCCAAAGTCTTCCAATCTCATCACAATATGATGGTGTCGCATGCGCGTGCAGTCAAGCTATATAAAGATAAAGGCTATAAAGGTGAAATTGGTGTGGTTCACGCCCTGCCTACCAAGTATCCTCTGAATCCTGAAAATCCTGCAGATGTCCGTGCAGCCGAGTTGGAAGATATTATCCATAACAAGTTTATCCTAGACGCGACTTATCTAGGACGATATTCCGAAGAAACCATGGAAGGTGTCAACCATATCTTAGCAGTCAATGGTGGAAGCTTAGATCTGCGTGAAGAAGACTTCGTAGTCCTAGAATCTGCAAAAGACTTGAACGACTTTCTTGGAATCAATTACTATATGAGTGATTGGATGCAAGTCTTTGATGGAGAAACTGAAATTATCCATAATGGTAAGGGTGAGAAAGGAAGCTCTAAATACCAAATCAAAGGCGTTGGTCGTCGTGTAGCTCCTGATTATGTCCCACGTACCGATTGGGATTGGATTATCTATCCTCAAGGTTTGTATGACCAAATTATGCGAGTGAAGAAAGATTATCCTAACTACAAGAAGATTTACATCACTGAAAATGGACTTGGTTATAAAGATGAGTTTGTGGATGGGACAGTCTACGATGATGGACGGATTGATTATGTTAAGAAACATATGGAAGTGATTGCAGATGCCATCTCTGATGGAGCCAATGTCAAAGGCTACTTTATCTGGTCGCTGATGGATGTCTTTTCTTGGTCAAATGGTTACGAAAAGCGTTATGGACTCTTCTATGTTGATTTTGAAACTCAGGAGCGCTATCCAAAGAAATCGGCTCACTGGTACAAGAAACTAGCTGAGACACAATTTATTGATTAAAATTCAACAAAAATTCCCCACCAAAAGGTAGGGGAATTTTTATGGTTTTGATAAAAGAATGGTTGTTTGTTTCGACAGTTCTTCAAATGTCTCCTGACTCAGTTTGGAATCTGAAACGATGGTATCAATCTCTGAGATATTGTAAAAAGTGTAAAAATCAAACTTATTAAACTTACTGTGGTCTGCCAGTAAGTATTTTTATTGGCATTGTTCAAGGCGATTCGCTGTACCTCGCCCTCTTCTTCACTGAAAGTAGCAATTGCCTTATCCTTAATACCATTACAACTTACAAACGCCTTAGAAAACTGAAGGTTGGTCAAATCCTGCAAGGTAAGTGTCCCCACAAAAGCACCAGTGATGGAGCGATAATTTCCACCAATCAAAATCAGATCTGTTAGTTTTCGTTCGTTTAGGATGAGAAAAACAGGAAGACTGTTTGTTACAACACGAATATTATCAATTGGGAGTTCACGAGCAAAGCATTCTAAGGTCGTACCTGGTCCAATAAAAATAGTCTCACCTTCGTCAATCAAATGACCCGCAAAACGGCTAATTTCTTGTTTTTCAGCAATCTGCAAGCCTTGTTTTTCGACATTTGAGCGTTCGTTGCTTAAGAGAGAACCTGTACGAAGTTTTTCAGCGCCACCGTGCACACGAACCAGCAAATCCTTATCTGCCAATTCTTGTAAGTATCGACGGGCTGTCATATCTGACACATCAAGACTATCCATAATCTCTTTTACAGTAATAGTGCCTTTTGTGTTTACTGCTTCTAGAATACTATCTAGTTTTTCTTGCTTTAGCATCCTTATCACCTCGATTTCTACTATTATTATCTTACCATAAAATTCTCAATCATTCAAATAGAAAAAAACAAAATAAAACAAAAACAAAAATATCATGGTTGTTTTAAACAAACCATGATATTTTGAATGATTGGCCAAATTAGTCTAAACCGTAGTTGTAATCCTCGTCTTGCATGGCTTCAACTTCACCAAGGAGGTAACCATTTCCGACTTGAGAGAAGAAGTCGTGGTTAGAAGTTCCTGTTGAAATTCCGTTCATAACGATTGGATTGACATCATCAGCTGAATCTGGGAAGAGCGGGTCTTGTCCTAGGTTCATAAGGGCCTTATTGGCATTGTAACGAAGGAAAGTTTTAACTTCCTCAGTCCAGCCAACACCGTCATAGAGGCTTTCTGTATAGCCCTCTTCGTTCTCGTAGAGGGTATAGAGCAGGTCGTACATCCATTCTTTTAGTTTTTCTTGCTCTTCTTCAGGCAATTCATTGAAACCAAGTTGGAATTTGTAACCAATATAAGTTCCATGAACAGACTCATCACGGATGATCAGTTTGATGATTTCCGCAACGTTGGCCAGTTTGTTGTTACCGAGATAGTAGAGGGGGGTAAAGAAACCAGAGTAGAAGAGGAAGGTTTCAAGGAAAACACTGGCAACTTTCTTTTCAAGTGGGCTACCATTGAGATAGATTTCATTGATAATTTCCGCTTTTCTTTGTAGGTAGGGGTTAGTGTTGGTCCATTCAAAGATTTCTTCGATTTCAGCCTTGGTATTCAAGGTTGAAAAGATAGAAGAATAGGATTTTGCGTGGACAGATTCCATAAATTGGATGTTATTGAAAACAGCTTCCTCATGTGGTGTACGGATGTCTGCGCGAAGTGCTTGAACCCCTGTTTCAGATTGCATGGTATCCAAAAGGGTCAAACCACCAAAGACTTTTCCAACCAAGTCTTTTTCTTTGTTTGATAATTTTCTCCAGTCGTCTAGGTCATTTGACAAGGGGATACGCGTATCGAGCCAGAATTGCTCCGTCAGCTTTTCCCAAGTTGATTTGTCGATGACATCTTCGATGGCATTCCAGTTAATGGCTTTGTAGTAAGTTTCCATGTTTATAATCTCTCGTTTTTTTGAATTCTTTTTTGAGACAAATACTTTCCTGCTACTGAACTACCTTTTCGTAGTGCATCAGAAGCTATTGTATTAGTTTCGTTTTCTAAAGTTTCTTTTTCTTTTTTAAGATAGGATATTCTCTTTTTATCTTGTGAGTGTAACTCATTTAAAACAGAGTTTTCAAATCTCAATCTATCATATTCTCTTTTCTTTTTACTGAATCCAAACATATACTTCTCTCCTAATTTGAAAAGTTAAGCTGTAAATTTGAACAATTTAGAATAAAAATTAAATCACACAGCTTTCACATTGGTTAGCACCGACTTCTCCACCGTCGTCTGTAAAGGTACGGACGTAGTAGATAGACTTGATCCCCTTGTTAAAGGCATAGTTACGAAGGATAGACAAGTCACGTGTTGTTTGTTTGTTTTCTTTCTTCCATTCGTAAAGACCTTTTGGAATGTCGCTACGCATGAAGAGAGTGAGTGAAAGTCCTTGGTCCACGTGTTCAGTTGCAGCCGCGTAAACATCAATCACCTTACGCATATCCATGTCGTAGGCAGAAGTGTAGTAAGGAATCGTTTCTGTTGACAAACCTGCAGCAGGATAGTAGATCTTACCGATTTTCTTCTCTTGGCGTTCTTCGATACGTTGCGTAATCGGGTGGATAGAAGCCGAAACATCATTAATGTAGCTGATAGAACCATTTGGCGCTACAGCAAGACGGTTTTGGTGGTAAAGACCATCTGCTTGAACCTTTTCGCGAAGTTCAGCCCAGTCAGCAGCGCTTGGAATAAAGACATCTTTAAAGAGTTCTTTAACACGGTCTGATTTTGGAACAAATTCGCCAGTTACATACTTATCGAAGTAGCTTCCGTTAGCATAGTCTGATTTTTCAAAGTTGTGGAAGGTGATACCACGTTCGCGCGCAATATTGTTTGACTCCACCAAGGTCCAGTAGTTCATAAGCATAAAGTAGATGCTTGTAAATTCAATTGACTCAGGAGATCCGTATTCGATGAGTTGTTGGGCAAGGTAACTATGAAGTCCCATGGCACCAAGGCCAAAGGTGTGAGCCAAACTGTTTCCGTGGTCGATAGTAGGAACAGCTACTATGTGTGAACTATCTGTAACGAAAGTCAAAGCACGAACCATAGCACGGATAGAACGACCAAAGTCTGGTGAGGTCATCATGTTGACCACGTTTGTTGATCCAAGGTTACATGAAACGTCCGTTCCCATTTGAAGGAATTCCTGAGCATCGTTGATCAAGCTTGGTTCTTGAACTTGAAGAATCTCAGAACACAAGTTACTCATGATAATCTTACCATCAACTGGATTTGCACGGTTAGCCGTATCAATGTTGACTACATAAGGGTAACCAGACTCTTGTTGCAATTTAGAGATTTCAGTTTCCAAATCACGCGCTTTGATTTGTCTTGCGGATATTTGGATTTGCAACCAATTCATCGTATTTCTCAGTGATGTCGATGTAGTTGAATGGCACACCATACTCAAGTTCTACAGAGTACGGGCTGAAGAGGTACATTTCTTCATTTTTACGCGCCAATTCGTAGAATTTATCTGGTACTACAACACCAAGTGAAAGGGTCTTTACACGAACTTTTTCATCGGCATTTTCTTTCTTAGTGGAAAGGAAAGCGATGATATCTGGGTGAAAGACATTGAGGTAGACAACCCCAGCACCTTGACGTTGCCCGAGTTGGTTTGAGTAAGAGAAACTGTCTTCGAAGAGTTTCATAACTGGTACGACACCAGAAGCAGCACCTTCATAACCCTTGATAGGAGCTCCAGCTTCACGAAGGTTACTGAGGGAAATTCCCACACCACCACCGATACGTGAAAGTTGAAGAGCAGAGTTGATAGAACGTCCGATAGAGTTCATATCATCAGTCACTTGAATCAAGAAACAAGATACCAACTCCCCACGACGAGCACGGCCAGCATTCAAGAAGGAAGGAGTAGCAGGTTGGTAGCGTTGGTGGATGATTTCATTGGCAATATCAGTCGCAATTGCTTCATCCCCGTCAGCAAAGTAAAGTGCATTAAAGAAGACACGGTCTTCCATGCTTTCAAGATAGTATTCCCCATCGTTAGTCTTCAAGGCATATTGATTGTAAAACTTATAGGCAGCCATGAAAGACTTGAATTGGAAGTTTTGATCCTTGATGAATTGATGCAATTCTTCCAAAAACTCTGGACGGTATTTCTTGAGAAAGGCAGTTTCGATGTAGTTGTGTTCAATGAGGTAGTTGATTTTATCAGTGATTGAATCAAAAACCATAGTATTTGGAATCACGTTTTCTTTAAAGAAGGCATCCAAGGCTTCTTTGTCTTTATGAAGCATGATTTGTCCATTAACAGGACGGTTGATTTCGTTATTAAGACGGAAGTAAGTTACGTCCTCAAGATGTTTTAATCCCATAAAATTTCCCTTATCTAATTACAAAAGAAAGGCCTCTAAGTTAGCCCTAGAAGCGAGTTTCTTCTGGATGATGTACTAAGATTATGCTAATTGTTTCAGTTTTCCTGGTTGGAAGCCTGAAAAGACTTCAGTTGGTGTTTGGATAACAGGAGCAGCGCTGAAACCGAGCTCTTTAACTTGATCGACGTACTCAGGTTGCTCATCGAGATTGATCTCACGATAAGCGACATTGTTGCTATCCAAGAAACGTTTGGTCATTTTACATTGTACACAATTATTTTTAGAATAAACCGTTACCATTTTCGTAACTCCTCATAAAATTTGATTACTTTCTTAGTATATCAGAAAAAAAAACTTTGTCAAACAATTTTGACTAAATATTGTGTTTTAGATAAAAATATTTAAAAATAGGACACTATATATAGTGTAATGCAATTGATGAAGATTGCGTTTTCATTGACCTGTCAAAGACTGATGAAAACTCAAAACTATATCCTGTATGTTGGTAATTTATATAGAAGATTTTCAGCAAGTTATCTGAAAGGAAATTGAAGAAAGTCCATAAAACACTTGAAAAATTATCTTG